>CEUI01064394.1_pt1 | contig 85698 bp, 57 predicted proteins | sample 531411 | NCBI WGS metagenome assembly CEUI01 (sample SAMEA2622841, study PRJEB7988) | marine metagenome | isolation source: saline water (ENVO:00002010), including
CTAGGAAGGGTGAGGAGTCTAGTCTAAATAAAGTGCCTCCAACCTCGTGTGTAGCTGTTAGTGGCGAAGCACGAAAATTAACACTAACTAAGCTTGTAGTACATTTGAACCGATGGTTCTAAAGACGCGGGTTCAACTCCCGCCGCCTCCACCAAATTTCTTTTCTTGACTTCCAAGTAAATAAATAAGAGACTTCAATTAGTTCTTTTAAAATAGCGGTGAATAGCGCGAAAACGTTTTAGACACCTCAAAGCCCGTAAAAAGGCACCAATCAAGTTGACCTAATAAGTCACACGTTACTGCGGGAGCGCGCGGCGTTTGAGATCGGAAAAATTCCAGAAACTTCAATCCTCTTCAGGGGGAAAAGCTAGGAGTCATTGCCAAAAAAGAAGTCCCACCGCTTAAATTAAAAGAATGTATACATAAACTTATATGGTTGTAAGCTACTGAGTTCAAACCTAAAAGCTCTTCGGAGCGGGGGAGAACCGAGACTGCGAAAGCGGAGGATGCGAAGGACTGAAATAGCTATATAAGTCTTTTAAAATGCCCATTTTCTTAATAGGGCTTCCTATTGCTTAATCCTTTCGAGGGAAAAATTAAAGCTAGGAGTCATCTTAGTTACTTTCTTGAAAAATTCTTGATTTCACCCTTAATCTTTGTTAAAATTAATAAATGATCCCTAAAATTATCCATCAAATTTGGCTAGGGTCTAATCCACGGCCTGTTGAAGCTATGAATTCTTGGCAAACTAAGCATTCGAATTGGGAATATATTCTTTGGGATGAGGAAAAAATTAAGACAGAATTTCCTAACGGCTTATTTAATCAATTTGAATATGATCTTTTAGATGGAGTAACGCTTGCTGGGCAAGCTGATATTCTTCGATATGAAATACTATATTATTTTGGGGGCGTGTATATTGATGCTGATTCAATTTGTTTAAATTCTTTAGATGATTTCTTTTTAAAGAACGATTCTTTTGGGTGCTATGAAAGCGAAAAATATAGAGCAAACTTAATTTGTAATGGGTTCCTTGGTTCAACAAAGAGAAATAAATTAATGAAGTTTTTAATTGAAAATATAAACACCCGAAGTAAAATGTTTACTTTAAACCCTAAAGATAAATGGAAACATCATATCTGGAATGTGTATGGGCCTTTATTCTTAACAGAGATGCTTAATTATTATAATTATACTGCTTTTAATTGTTATCCATCTTGGTATTTTCTCCCCACTCATTATCAAAATTTAAATGAAACTTATACCGGGCCAGATAAAATTTACGCAGATCACAAATGGGAAAGCACGAAAGAATTAATAGCATTATGAACGTAACTATTTTATTTTTTAGCACTAACCGTTTGGATTATTTAATGCCTACGTTGCGGTCTTTTCATTCTAAAATTAATTTTGAAGGATTAAATTTAAATAAAATTTTTATAGATGATTATCCATTAGGTCGTAATGATTTTGTGTTTAATAACGTAAAAGATAATTATAACTTTGATGAATTGGTATTACATACCGAAAACAAGGGGCAAAGTGTTACGTGGAAAGAAGCGTGGGAAATGGTTCCGAAAGATACAGATTATATTTGGCACCAAGAGGATGACTTTACGTTCCCTGAAGAAATTAATGTTCAAAATTTAATTAATATTTTAGAAAGTTTTCCTCGAAGCCTCAGTCAAATCTGTTTGAAACGTCAAGTATGGTATGAAAATGATAATGATTTTATAGAGCAAATAGAAGAAGGTAAAATAGGGAAGGAGATAGAAATAAATATAAATAATAAAAAAGAATATTTGATATTACATCAACATTATTTCAATGCAAATCCATGTATATACCCGCGCTGGGTAATAGAAGAAAAGTATTCCCATAACCCCCAAGAATCTGTCATAGCCAGTGATTTAAAACAAAGATACGGAAACACTGTCTATTCTTCTATTTATGGAAAGAAGCTTGACAAACCCTTATGCGAACATATAGGTTATTATAATCAAGGTTGCAAGGTAGAAGAGAATGCTCCCGGTTGGGACTGGTTAAAACATTATGACCCAAGTAAAAAATATCATTCTAAAAAATATTTAAAAGAGTTTAACAATGAGTAACGAAATAACATTATCCCCAAAAGATTTTGAAGGAAAATCACTTTTTATTACTACCCCAGCATATGGTGGTTTAGTAGGTAGCCAATTTGCTGTGGGAATATCTAATCTTAGATTGTATTTGTACGCGTTTGGGATTAAGCATGATTTATTTTTTATAAATAACGATAGCCTCATAAGTCGTGCACGTAATAATTGCGCGGCTAGATTTATGTGCGAAGATTATTCCCATATGATTTTCATCGATGCGGATACTGAATTTGAGGCAATGGACGTATTAAAATTTTTACATTCTGATAAAGATGTATTAGTTGGGCCTGTGCCTCAAAAAGTTTTACCTATAAAATATAATACAACAGTCATAAAAGATGAATCGGGTAATATTATTACTCACGATGATAAGTTTGTAGAAGTTGAATATGGCGGAACGGCTTTCATGATGATTAAAAGAGAAGTTTTTCAAAAAATGTTTAAATCTTACCCAGAACTTAAATACGAGCCTTATGATGACGGAGGCCACATTGTTCCTGTAGAAAAATACGATTTATTTAGAAAAAATTCTTACGCCCTATTTGATACATCTATTATGGGTAGATCGAAAAGTGATCAATTACCTAGATATTTAGCGGAAGATTATATGTTTTGTCGTCGTTGGAGAGAGATCGGCGGAAAAATTCTTCTTGACCCCGCTGTAAAATTAAACCATAAAGGAAGCTACACCTTTGAAGGTGATTTATCTAAGCTTTAAATGCAAAAATTAAAATTCATAGGACTAGCAGGAAACGCAACCGTAGGAAAAGATTTATTTTTTTCTTTACTTGATCAAGAGTACCCTTCTGTAAGATTTTCTTTAGGCGATATTCTGAAAACTGAGTTACGTGAAAAATTAATAGAAGAAAAAGGTTTAGATATTTTTAATTGCTCGCCCGAACAGAAGGAGGAGATTCGTTCTTATCTCGTGGAATACGGAACGGGTAAGCGCAAAGAAACAAGTGGTCGTTATTTTACAGATAAATTAAATATTATTATAAATAATACTTTTTTCTTATCTAAGATTCCGGTTATAACAGACATTCGGTATTGTGAATATGAGAATGATGAGCTTCAATGGCTTAAAAATGAGCTTAATGGAGTTTTAGTTTATATAAAAAAATATAAAATTATTAACGGAGAAAAAGAATACGTTTTACCGCCGAACAAAGACGAGATGAAAAACAATCCATTTCTTGAGAAAAATGCAGATTATGTGATAGATTGGGAGCATTTAGAGGCGGAGTCCGCAGAAGAGCGACACGCTTTATTGAAAAAACATATAAAAAAATTTATTGACTGGTATAAGAATGTCTTGTAGTCTTTTTACAAGGCTTAATGAAGAAAATTACAGACAACGAATTAATTTTAAAAGTAAAAGACAAATGTTGTAACGATAGTTTTAAAGAGTTATTATCTCGTCATTCAAATTTATATTATAAAGTTTGTCAAAAATATTTACCTGCCCTGAAGCAAATGGGCGTTCCTTCTGAAGATATATTTAATGATTTAGAATATGTATTTTTTAAAAGTCTAAATTCATTTAACCCAGATAAAAATACTAAATATTCGACTTGGCTTGGTAATTACGCTAGGTATAATTGCCTTAATTACATTAATGATTATAAAAGACACTCTTTTCAAGAAGAAACTGAATTTGAAACAACCGTTAAAGATATGGTTTACGAGCAAGATTTTACTAAAGAAGCAACAGAAGTTGATTATATATTTTCTATATTAAATCAATTAAAAGATAAAAGAATTATTAAAGTATACAAGATGCGGTACGAGGACAACGGAGACAAGAAAGCAACGTGGTCAGAAATAGCAGACAAAATGTCAATTAGTACACAAACAGCAATCAATTTACATACTCGCGGTAAAAAAATTTTAAAAAAGAAATTAAAAAGTAAAGAATGTTATGACCTTATATAAAATAAAAATAGTCCTTGACAACCCAGTAAATTTAAACTAAAGTAAAGAGACCATGACAGAAACAAATAACAACGATTGGCAACAGCGCGAATGTGGTGCGCTTTGGAAGCAGAAGGGAAAGAATCAAAATTTTCTTTCCGGTCATGTTGAAGTAGACAACGGCCTTGGTGAAAAGCAGAAGGTTAAGTTGGTTGTTTTCTCCAACAAACATAAGCAGCAAGATAATCATCCCGATTTCAGGGTTTATCTTTCTCGGGATCGCGAACAAGTCGCCGCAGAGACAACTGTTGCCCCAACTCAAGCGGAGTCATCTGATGACGACTTGATCTAATGAAGTACGCATTAAACGTACCGATTAACCCAGTTTCCTTTGGGCAAGTATCCACATGCTTGCTCAGGGAAATCTTTTATAAATCTATAATTTCTGGTGAGCCACCGCCATCTATTTTCCCGATTGGTCAAATAAATTTAGAATCTCAATCGTCAGTTGACGAAGATTTTAACCATTGGTTAGGGGAACAAGTTCAAAATAATTTATCCTCGCATTCTAGAAAGCACCCTGCTCTTAAGCTATGGCATTTAAATGGAGGTTTCGAATCAGTCAGTGAAAAACAGGTTTTATATTCATTTTATGAGTTAGATAGTCCAACATCTGTTGAAAAGATGGTTGCTAAAGACGTGAGAGTTGTATTCTCTTCGAAATATACTGTTGATATTTTTAAAGAACATGGAGTAGATGTAGGTTATGCCCCATTAGGATTCGATAAATTTAATTTTAAAAAAATTAATAAAACATATCATTCTGATGATCGAATAGTTTTCAATCTCCTAGGTAAATTAGAGAAAAGAAAGAACCACGATAGAATAATCAGAGCATGGATTAAAAAATTTGGAAATAATAAAAAATATTTTTTACAATGTGCGGTTCATAATCCATTTATGCCCCCTGAACAAAATAAACGCGCTCAAGTTGCTATTTTAGAAGGCCAAGATTATTTTAATGTACAATTTTTAGACCACATGCCAAGTAACGCCGCCTATAATGATTTCCTAAATTCGGGAGACATCGTATTGGGAATGTCTGGTGGCGAGGGGTGGGGTCTTCCTGAATTTCAATCCGTTGCTTTGGGAAAACACGCCGTCGTTCTTAACGCTCACGCATATAAAGAATGGGCGACAGAGAAAAATTCCATTTTAATAGAACCTTCTGGTAAAACAGAAGCTTATGACGGAATGTTCTTTAGACAAGGGCTTCCTTTTAATCAGGGGAATGTTTTTACTTTCGATGAAGATGATTTCATTAGTGGTTGCGAGGAGGCCATCAAACGCACAGAATTAAACAAAGAAAACGAAGAAGGTTTAAATCTTCAAGAGCGATTCCCGTATTCAAATACTTTAGAATTGCTTTTAGAAGAGCTTAAACAATTAAGCTAACATGCCAATTTATTCATTCGAACACCCAGAAACGGGAGAAGTTTTAGAAATTGTTCAGCGGATGACCGACGAACACGTTTACTTTGATGAGAGTGGGACAGAATGGCGTCGAGTATGGCACCCTGCTAATTTTAATATAGATGGAACAATTAACCCTTGGTCTTCGAAGCAATTCAACGAAGCATCAGACGGAAAAAATTATACCCTTGGCGAAATGTGGGATAAATCTGCTGAAATGTCCGCTAAACGCGCCGAAAAAGAAGGCGGCGTAGATCCCGTGCAAGAACAATGGAAAAAAGACTACTCCAAAAAACGAAAAGGAACGAAGTACACTCCAGAAGGTAATTTACTCGGAGGCACTTCCGATATAAATGTAGAAATTTCGTAGTCACTTACACTTAAATTTTTCTTAGTTCTTTTTCTTTTCCCTTTGTAAAATTTTCTTTCTTTATGGGTAAATACCTTGTAATATCTATATAGACTTAAAAGGAATAAAAAGGTAATAGATGAATTCAAAAGATTTTCACGTCAAAAAAAGAAACAACCGACTTCAAAAATTAGACATCAACAAAGTAAACTTATGTGCTCAACGCGCGTGTGAGGGTCTTTCAGACGTTTCTGCTAGTGAGGTAGTAATTGATGCCAACGTGCAACTTTACGATAAAATCCCGACAAAAGAAATTGATAAAGCATTAATCATGTCGGCTCGCGCCAAAATTGAAAAGGAACCAAATTATAGTTATGTAGCCGCGAAACTTCTTCTTGGGAATATTCATAAAGAAGTCTTCGGGTCATCCGTAGATAAAGACGCATTTGAAATGCAGTACAGACTCTCTTTTATTAAAAATATTAAACTTTTAGTTAAGGAAGGTTTACTACATAAGAATTTACTTCAGTTTGATTTAAAAAAATTATCCGAGCATCTTTCTTTGGGGAGGGATTTTAAATTTAAGTATTTAGGTTTGCAAATTTTATATGATCGTTATTTTTTAAAAATAAATGATAGAAGATTGGAGTCGCCTCAGTCTTTCTGGATGAGAGTTGCTATGGGGTTAGCCATTAATGAAAAAAATAAAGAACAGAAAGCAATAGAATATTATGAAGTATTGTCGTCGTTTCGTTTGTGCTGCTCTACGCCTACCCTGTTTAATAGTGGGAGCATTCGTAGTCAGCTTAGTTCTTGCTATCTCAACACTTTCGATGATAGTATTGATGGTATATTTGAAGGCGCGTGGCAGGAAGCTCGCAAATCAAAATTCGCAGGAGGATTGGGCTTTGATGTTTCTAATTTTAGATCCGCCGGTTCATATATCAAAGGAACGAACGGAACGTCCAGTGGCCTTATCCCATGGTTAAAAATTTTTAATGATCTTCTCGTTGCCGTAAATCAAGGTGGCAAGCGTCCCGGTGCGGGCTGTGCTTACTTAGAGCCTTGGCATTTAGATATTGAAAGTTTTTTAGACCTTAAAAAGAATACCGGTGACGAACGTCGTCGTTGTCATGATTTAAATACTGCGAATTGGATTCCTAATTTATTCTTAGAAAAGGTAGAGAATGACCAAGATTGGTATCTCTTCTCCCCTTCTGATGTTAAAGACCTTCATGAGACTTTCGGAGATAAATTTGACAAAAAATATAAAAGATATTGTAAACTTGCTGATTCTGGAAAAATTAAAAACTTTAAAATAATTAAAGCAAAAGATTTATGGAAGAAAATGCTTCGAGTTTTATTTGAGACAGGTCACCCTTGGATGACTTTTAAAGATAATTCTAATTTACGTTACTCTAATTCTCACGAAGGAGTAATTCATAGTTCTAATCTTTGTACGGAAATTTTCTTACATACCAAACCTTCTCGTTATAATCAGGGCGAAAAAGTAGAAGTAGGCGAAACCGCCGTATGCAATTTAAGTTCTGTAAATTTAAAAGAGCATATTAAACCAAACGGTAAGTTAGATTACAAGCTTCTTGCGAAAACAATCTCTACACAAATAAGAATGTTAGATAATGTAATTGATTTAAATTTTTATCCAACTAAAGAAGCCCGTAAAGCAAATCTTTTACACCGACCTGTAGGAGCGGGCACTATGGGTTGGGCAGATGTTTTCCATGCTCATAAAATAGATTTCTCATCTGAAGATGCCGTTAAATTTTCTGATGAACTTTATGAATTCATATCTTATCATTGTATATTAAATTCTAGTAAATTAGCAAAAGAGAAAGGTAAATATGAAACTTACGAAGGTTCCCTATGGTCTCAGGGAATCCTTCCTATAGACACTTACAAGCAACTAATGGAATACTTAAAAAGTAAACCTATTATTCATCGTGGTAAGAAATTCGCACCCGAAGTTGATTGGAAAACTCTTCGGAATCATATCCAAGAACATGGGATGAGAAATAGTAATACGATGGCTATTGCTCCGACAGCAACCATTTCGTATATTCAAGGTTGTTCCCCTTCTATCGAACCTGACTTTTCCACGCTTTTCGTATACGAAAATAAATCTGGAAATTTGATGATTGCTAATGAATGGTTCGTGCAAGAATGTAAAGACCTTAATTTGTGGGACCAAAATTTAATTGAAATGCTTAAAGCTGTTAACGGTGATGTCAATCGTCTAAATGGGGAATTACCCGACGATTTGAAGAAAAGATATCGTACGGCATTTGATCATGATCAATTTTTACTCGTAGATTGTGCCGCTTCTCGCCAAAAATGGATAGATATGGGGCAGAGTTTAAATTTATTTAATAATTCAACCTCATTAAAATACTTGAATGATTTGTATATGCATGCTAGGATAAGAGGACTTAAAAGCACATATTATTTAAGGAATAAAAGCGCAAGCGAAATTGAAAAATCTACAGTTAATACAAGCACTGAAGAACCGAAAGCTTGCTCGATCTTAGACCCGACATGTGAGAGTTGCCAATGAGTAAAACAGGTTTATTATTAGAAGATGAAATCGCAGGGGTAAATCAAATTTTACCTCATAAGAATCAATTTGCATGGGATTTATTTTTAAAGGGTGTTGCTAATAATTGGTCACCCTCAGAGATCAATATGAATGATGACGTTGATCAATGGAAAGGAGGATTACTTACAAATGACGAAAAGCTTTTAGTGAAAAGGTGTTTGGGATTCTTCGCTGGGAGCGAGTCTTTAGTTGGGAATAACTTATTACTTTCAGTTGCTAAATGGGTTACTGATCCAGAATGTCGTCAGTATATCCTGCGTCAAGCTTATGAAGAATCGCTACACAATTGGACTGTGGTAACTTGTTGTGACTCCTATGGATTAAAAATTTCAGATGTTTATGAGGCTTACCTTAACGTACCAAGTATTAAAGCCAAAGATGATTTCTTGATGCAAATTACAACTGATGTAAATAGGCAAGACTTCTCAACCCGAACAGTAGAGGGGAAAAGAGAATTTTTAAGAAATTTAATTACATATTATATTGTATGTGAAGGTACTTTCTTTTTCAGTGGCTTTGCTATGTTACTCGCTTTAGGTAGGCAAAATAAACTACCGGGCCTTTCCGATCAAATTAGATACACTTTAAGAGATGAGAGTCTACATATTCAATTTGGAACATATTTAATAAATACAATTAAGGAACAATACCCTTCGGTGTGGACGAAAAAGTTCGAAGAAGAAACGGTTGAACATATCAAAAAAGCTACAGAGCTTGAAGTACGGTATGCTCATGACGTTCTTCCTCGAGGCATTCTAGGATTGAATGCAGAAATGTTTGTCGATTACATGGAGTTTATCGGCAACCGCCGCCTAGAGGGCATCGGCATCGACTTCCGTTTCAATAGCGACAACAACCCCTTTCCTTGGTTGTCTGAAGTGGTTGATACGGGAGCGATGACAAATTTCTTTGAAAGAAAAGTAAAAGACTATCAAAACAGCGGCTCTCTCGTAGATGATTTTTAAAATGGAATTAAACGAGATTAAAAAAGGTTTGATTGACTTAGAAGTAGCTGGCCATAAATGGTGGCACATAATTGAATTACATGAAGAAATTCATACCCCCGGCATGCGCCCCTCCGTTAAGGAAAAAGCTTCATATTGGAAGTTGAATGAAATAAACTTTAAAGATAAGTCTGTTTTAGATATAGGTGCGTGGGACGGAGGTTTCACTTTTTACGCTGAAAAGCAGGGAGCTTCCGAATTAACATCTATAGATACTTGGGGGGCTTCCAACGGAGCAATGAAAGAAGGGGAAGACTTATTGTTATCTAGTACGGCGGAAGCGCAATGGGGTAGTTCTAAATGTTTTGATTTTGCAGCGAAAGCTTTAGGATCTAAAGCGAAAAGGGTCGTGAAAAATGTATATGATGTTTCTCCAGATTTGGGACAGTTTGATATAGTTATGTTCTTAGGTGTATTTTATCATTTACGTCACCCGATGTTAGCTTTGGAAAAAATTCGAACTGTAATAAAAGATAATGGGATTCTTCTTGTGGAAACTTTAGTTTCTCCCCCGCCATTTATGTTAGGTGGTGAAGAATGCTTTATGCAGTTTTTTCCCGGAGGTTTAGGCGGCGATCCAACAACTTTTTGCGCACCAACGAAAAAGTGCTTGACTTATTTTCTGAATTCTGCTAACTTTGCTGTTAATAAAATAATGACACCTGAAAAAGAGCCAAATCGAGCTTTTTGTGTCTGTACGGCAATATAAAAAGATGAAAACATTAGTAACACTAACGGTAGGGACGCTGCTATTTGTGGCGTCAGGTTGTACGAGTACAGTAACCCTAGGACCATCTGCTAACAAAGATGGAGTCGTAGGGCTATCTGCGGGTCAAAGTGGCGCATCGGTTACGTTGCCCCTTATCAAAGCGGAAACTTCACCGAACACCACAGAAGAGACGACGAAAAAGAAGTAATCGTTCCCGCACTCGTAACACCCCTCTTGGTTTTCGCCAAGGGGGATTTTCTTTTAAAAGCCTTAAAATCCTTGTGTAAGTATTGGTATGGACTACCAAATTCTTGTAAATATTGCCGTTGGTGTCATCACTATTATGGGTGGTTGGGTTTTTAAGATGATACTTGGGCACGTTAACGAAATAAAAGAAGAACATCATGATTTAATGGTTAGACATCACTCTGATGTAGATAAAATTAAAGAAAAGCATAATGAATTAGCCCTTTCTCTTCCTGATAAGTATGTTTCAAAAGAAGATTTTAAAATGTTTTCCGAAAGAATGAATGATAGATTTGATCGTCTAGAAGAAAAGATTGATAATTTAAAAAAATAATTGATTTACTGTTCAGTTTAGGCTATTCTGACCTAGGTGAACATTCTTTTTCCAGATATACATTTAAATTTAAGTAAAAATATGGCTAAAGCTTTTGATGAGCTTGGTCATAATATGATAATCCCTTCTAAAGAATACACCCCCACACACAGACCTCCTTCACCAGTTCAAGATTTTGTTTGGAATGAGACTTGGGATCAAGAAAAAATAAAAAAACATTTTTATACAAATAATATTACTTGTCTTAATAAAGAAGAAATACTTGATCTTAAACCAGAGATTGTATTTACAACAGCATACGAAAATAAATTTGAAATTTTAAATGAAATCTGGCCCCACTTAAAAAGCAAAAGTAAAATAGTATCTTATAGCGGCAACCCTTACTGGAAAGAAGCCTATGAATGGGACGTAATTCCGAATTATCTTTGCGCCGATTTATATTCACGAACCTTTGCGGAAGAAGAGAAAAAAAATTTTTTATATTACCGGCCTTGGGTTAATTACGACTTATTTAAGTTTACTGGGGTAAATGATTCTAATTTAATTAATTCTTACATAAGTGATTATTCAAAAACTTTCCCTAATGATTACGATTTAGCAAAAAATATCAGAGAAGAATTGAAAGATCTCGTAAATATAAACTTATATACAGAAATACCAAATAAAGAAGTCCCTATTAGAATGCAAGCCTCTTTAGCAACTCTTCATATAAAAAGACTGGAAGGATACGGGTACGCTATTATAGAAAGTATGGCTTCGGGTCGCCCCGTATTTTTATATTCTGGATATTCTTTAGACAAAAGTTACCGCCAATGGGCTATAGAAAATGTTACGGCTTTGTATTTTAATACTATACCTGAATTGCGCGCAAAAATTTCAGCTTTAACAAGTAGTCCCGAATATAGAAATCACTTACAATCAATTTGCGCGTCAACAATTCGCTCATTAATTAACAACGAAGAACAAACAAGTAATCTTAAAAAGTTTCTAGAGGAATTAAAATAAATGAAACCTGAAATTTCAATCGTAACAGCGTACCATAATAGATTACCGCAATTTATTCGCACGTTATCCGTTCTAGAACTTTGCCCTTTTGAAAACTTTGAAGTAGTCGTAGTAGATGACGCTAGCGACGAAGAGCATAGGTTAGAAAACTATGTATCTAATTTTTCATTTGATATTAATTTAATTAGAATACCCCCAGAATCTAAAACCCATTGTAATCCCTGCGTTCCGTTTAACATAGGGTTTTCCCATGCCCGCGCCGATAAAATTATTATTCAAAATCCAGAATGTGTTTATGTGAATGATTTATTTGCTCGCGTACTTACTCTTGAAAAGAATGATTATCAAGTCTTTAGGTGTTTTGCCGTAAGTGTAGAAGAAACAAATTCAATTTTATCTTTTTCTGGCTCTTTTGAAGAGCACAACGAATTATTAAATAATATAATTTCTTCCGGTAACGAAAAAGGACTGCCTCACGAAGGGGGTCGATTAGACTCTCACTGGTTTCATCATGAAAAATTTCGTCCTGTTTGGTATCATTTCGCATCAGCAATATCTCGTTCAGATCTCGTAGATTTAGGGGGTTTTGACGAAAGGTATGCTATGGGAATTAATTTTGATGATGATGAATTTTTATATAGAATACATTCGAAGAATATGAATATTTTGGCAAATCCAGAAACAGTAATCCATTTATGGCACCCTCCGGGTTCTGGTTATCCTGCTGACGCGCAGTTAAGATCAGCTATTAACAGACAAATTTACGAAGAGGTTACGAAGAAATTAGACTCGCCCCACGTAAAAACAAGGTTAAATTCTTAATGAAAACCGTCGCGACCATAACAGGAATCCGTCCAGATTTTATACGAATGTCTGAGGTTTTTAAAAAGCTAGATAAAAATTTTAATCATATATTAATTCATACTGGTCAACACTATGATAAATTATTATCCGATGTTTTCTTCGAAGATTTAGAAATAAGAAAACCAGATTACAATCTGAATATAGGTTTTACAGGTAAAGAGCACTTTCATCAAACTGCTGATTTATCTACAAAGATAATAGAGCTTTTTAGAGATAAAAATCTAAACCCTGATATTGTTTTATTTCTAGGTGATTCTAATTCTGTATTAGCTTCTGTAGCTCTGCGGAAAGAGGGGTATGTCATTGGTCATATAGAAGCTGGTATGAGGTCTGGTGATAAGAGAATGCTTGAGGAAATAAATAGAATAGTTTGCGATCACTGTTCTAATTATCATTTCGTATATCACAAAAGCTATGCCCAAAATTTAATAAAAGAAAATTTACCCCCTGAAAATATTTTTATCGTAGGAAATACGATAGTAGAACCCGCTAATAGAATTTTCAAAGAAGTAACAAAATTTAAAACACCAATCTGGTACAATAAACATATTCTATTAGATATTCATCGCCCCGAAAATTTTAAATATAAGGAGCGCCTTAAAAATATTTTACTTTTCGCAAATGATTGCCATATTAAATTTCAAGTTCCCGTATATATGCTTGATTTTAAAAGAACAAAAGAACATATTAATAAATTTGATTTAGATATAGGAATGTTGGAATCAATTGACTTAATGTCATATAAAAATTACATATCGAGTTTAGCAAAATCTGTATTTATTATATCTGATTCCGGTACGGCTCAAGAAGAACCAGCGTTATGTAATATACCTGTTGTAGTTCCTAGGGACTATACAGAAAGACCGATATCTTTAAAGTCGAATTGCTCATTTATGATTAATGTAAATCACGCCTTCGACCCCTCATGGCAAAAAAGTTTGAATTGGCTTGCCGAGGCGGCACCTAACCCTGATTGGTTAGGAGAGGGAAACACATCAGATTTAATAGTGGAAGATATCAAAAGTATTTTATAATGAAAATAATAGGATTTTCACAACTCAGGAACGAAAGAAGCAAAGGTAATTTAGAAAATTGGCTTAAATGTATGGATATATGTGATTATATTTATATCGTTGACCAAGCTTCAGATGATAATAGTAAAGAGCTTTACGATAAGTGTGATAAAATATCAGCTTTTTATAACAAAACAAATGATTTCGAAAATGAAATTTTTATAAAATCAGAACTTTTAAAAAGACTTCGGTCTGATCATCCAGATACAGATTGGATTTTTTGGGTAGATGGAGACACGTTAATTGATGGAAGATTATTATCTGCCGGTAAAGAAACACTAAAGCATATGTGCGGTATAGCATCCGCAAATAATGCGGACGGAATTACTTTTGGGCATTATAATCTTTGGAGAAGTGATATATATTATAGAATAGACGATGGTTATCATGGTTTAAATGACTCCGGCGTGATTTGCTTATGGAGAAATACTCCTGAAATTTTCTTTCCCGAAAATAGTCCGGGTTTACATGGCTCCCAATACCCTCGAAACATTAAAAATATAATGCCCGCAAACTTAAATTTAATTCACAGAGGATTCGCGACAGACGAACAAATAATGTTAAAGTATGACATTTATAAAACGCGCGGTCAAACTGGTTGGGAATTAGACAGACTATTAAATGAATCTTCTCTTGCCGTAGAAGAATTACCAAAGGAATTATTACCGAATTGGTTCGATATAAAAGATTCAATAGACCCAACAAAGAAAAAGAAAATAATAGAAATTTATAATGACAAGTTAATAAATTCATGAATATATTAATTACTGGCGGCGCAGGTTATGTAGGGGGCTGGCTTACGGATAAACTAAAAGTCAATCATAATATTACTGTATTTGATAACCTTTTATATGAAACTAGATTTCTAAAAGATGTAAATTTTATTAAAGGTGACGTAAGAGATAATGTTCTTTTATCTCAGATTTTACCCAAATACGATTGCGTAATTTGGCTTGCTGCGATTGTCGGCGACGGCGCGTGCGCCGTAAACTCAGAAGAAAGTAAGGGAGTAAACGAAGATTCTGTTAAGTGGTTAGTTGATAACTATCAAGGTAAAATTGTTTTTACGTCAACTTGTTCTGTTTACGGATTAAACAATGATCTTATTTCAGAAGAAGCCACACCGAACCCGCTTTCTGTATACGCTGAAACCAAGCTTACAGCCGAACAATACATAGTTAATAATCATGATGACTATTTAATTTTCAGATTGGGCACTTTATATGGTGTCGGTGATTTATTCTCTCGTGTTAGATTAGACTTAGTTACAAATATTTTAACTTGTAAAGCTACTATAGGTGAGAAACTTTCCGTATTTGGCGGCGAACAATGGCGTCCTCTTCTTCATATAAAGGATGTAGCTGAGGCAGTTAATTACGGATTGGAAAATGAGATAACAGGATTATTTAATTTATCAGAAAATAATTATAAAATTCATCAAATCGCCGAGCATATTCAGAATATCATACCGCACACGAAAATAGAGTCCACTGATTTAAAATTTGAAGACATGAGAAATTACAAAGTCCAAAATAATAAAATTCTTGCAACTGGCTGGAAACCATCGTATAGTTTAGAAACGGGGATAAAAGAAATAAAAAAGATTATCGAAGAAAATAGAATTATTGACATAAAAGACCCAATATATTCAAATGAAGCATTTTTAAAAGATGGAGGTTAAATTAATACAAGGTGGTGTTGCTGTAGATGATCGTGGTAGCGTTCGTTTTGTAAATGATTTTGACTTTGCTGGAGTAAAAAGGTTTTATCAAGTAGAAAATCATAAAGCTGGTTTCATTCGTGCGTGGCATGGGCACAACAAGGAAGGCAAGTATGTTTATGTTGCTTCCGGTTCTGCGCTTATCGGGGCAGTAAATTTAAGCACTGAAGAAGCCGCGTATAAATGTATTTTAAGCGCCGAAACTCCAAAGATTTTATGGATTCCGCCGGGGCATGCAAATGGATTTATGACATTAGCAAATAATACAATTGTACAATTTTTTTCGACAAGCTCCTTGAAAGAAAGTCTTGATGATGACATTAGATTTCCTTTTGATAAATGGGATATATGGGATATAGAATATAGATAATATGAAAAATGTATGGATATTAGGCGGTACAGGAATGCTTGGCCACGCTGTATTAAATCAATTTGTAAATTCAGATGGTTATAAATTATATGTCACTTACCACCCAAGGTCGTCAGAAACAGTAAAATCTAACGAAGGTTTTTATAAAAATGTTTCTATGTTGTCATTCGACCCATTGAAAACTCACCTAGCCTCACTATTCAATGAGGAAAACAAGCCTGATTATATAATTAATTGCATCGGTATTATTAAACCATACATAAATGATAATCTTTTCAATACTGTATTTATCAATACTACTCTCCCTCATGTCTTATCCACTGCCGCTAAAGAATTTAATTATAAATTAATTCATATTACTACTGATTGTGTTTTCGATGGAAGTAAGGGCCGGTATACGGAAGATGATTTACATACAGAATTAGATTTGTATGGGCGTAGTAAATCTTTAGGCGAACCAAATGACTGCTTAGTATTAAGAACGAGTATTATTGGTCCTGAAATACACAAAAATGCTAGTCTTATTTCTTGGGCTCAATCTCAAAAAGATCAAGAAGTAAATGGATATATTAATCATATTTGGAATGGAATTACTACGAAAGAATATGGTCGCTTATGTAAGAAAATTATAGAAGAAAATTTATATCGAATTGGAAAATATCACGTTTTTAGTCCGGGTGATCCATTTCAAAAGATAACATTATTAAATATGATTTCTGATAAATATAATTTGAATTTAAAAATTAGTCCACACGAAGCCCCAATAAGTTGTGATCGTTCGTTAAATAGCGTTCATGATTTTCATGAAATTTTAAATATAAAATCTTTTCCGCAGCAATTAGAAGAACTTTAATATGAAAAAGGCTATCGTAACGGGAGTCTTAGGACAAGACGGAGCCAATATGTGCGAGTATTTATTATTTTCTCCAGAAAATAGAGATACTATAAAAGTATATGGAATGACTCGTCGTAGTTCCAATCCTAATTTAACAAATTGTAAAGATTTTATTAATAATCCAAATTTTGAATTAGTTTATGGAGACTTAACTGATGAAGTGAGTATAGATAAATTAGTAAAAAAAATTCAACCAGATTATTTTATTAATTTTGCTGCGAATTCTTTTGTAGGGGTGAGTTGGGATATGCCAATGCAGGTAATGGACGTCAATTCTTTAGGAGTGCTTCGATGTCTGGAAGCGATAAGAAAATTTAAATTAGATTGTAAATTTTACAGCGCAGGGAGTAGTGAAGAATTTGGAAACGTAAGTTATTGCCCGCAGGATATAAAGCATCCAGTAAAACCCCGCAGTCCTTACGGAGCATCTAAAGCGTCCGCACGTCACCTCGTAAAAGTCTACAGAGAGTCTTATAATTTATTCGCTGTTCATGGAATTCTTTTTAATCATGAAGGTTTAAAACGGGGGAAAGAATTTGTCACGAGAAAGATCACTACAGGCGTAGCTAAAATTTATCACGCTATCAACAATAATGAAAGTTTCGAACCTATTAAATTAGGAAACCTTAACGCTAAAAGAGACTGGAGCGATAGTGAAGATTTTGTAAAAGGTGTTTGGTTAATGCTTAATCAAAATAAACCCAAGGATTATATTTTATCAAGCGGTAAATCATATTCCGTAGCAGAGTTCGCAGATCGCGCGTTTCACCACGCCGGAATTTCAGGTGAATGGAGCGAAGCAGGAGAAGAAGTAAATGGTGTTTACGTACCGCTTCCTCAATCCAGAAAGTTTCTTAGGAAGCCCAAGATGGAAACGCTCGTAGAAGTTGATCCGCAATATTACAGGCCCGCCGAAGTTGATTTACTAATAGGAGACTCAAGCCCGATTAGAAAAGAATTAGGGTGGAAACCGCAGATTTCCTTTGACAGACTGGTAAAAAGAATGGTACAATTAGACATTAATCTAATTGGAGAAAGTTTTGAGAAAGAAAAGAAAGCCTAATAAATATCAAATTCTTATAGGTAAATTCTGCAAAGACCCCGCTTCCATATGGACTAATAAAGGAAAGGTGAAAGCTGAAATGGCTGTAGCTAAGAAGCTTTATGAATTAAATTCATCTGAAGATTTTTGGCGCAAAGCATACTTGCCCTTTAAAGTAAATACATTACGGTGGTTTCTAACCCCCGACGGAAAAGCTTTCATTAAGTTAGAAGTAAGGCGACAGAAGCTTGACATTAAACCGAAAAAGAGCTATACTTTATCTGAAGACAAAGTCGGCAAAGACAAACCAATAACTAAAAAAATTTTAAAACTTAAAGATTTTCTAAATGCCAAGAATTAAAAAACAAGAAATAGATTCAACATCTCCTTTAAAACAAATTCAAGATTATCTTGAGCGTAATAAAGGGGATCATTATAATTTCGAAGAAGAGAGGCAGTATACTGTTTCTAGCGGTAGTCTCCTCTTAGATATCGAAATGGGCGGAGGTATAAAGCCCGGAGTTGTCCGTGCGTCAGGAGTTACAGAAGGAGGAAAGACCTCTTGCGGACTTGCCTTCGCCCGAAATTTCCAAAAAATGGATAACAGTATGGTTATCTATGTTAAAGCGGAGGGTCGATTATCTGAAGATATGATCGAACGCATGGGCGTAGATACAGATGAAAATAAATGGTTTGTTTTTAAATGTAACGTATATGAAACGGTTATTGATTTCATGCGCCAAATGGTAAAAGATAACCCTACAGATACTCGTTATATGTTTATCATAGATTCTATGGATGCCCTTGTCCCTCGTGGAGATTTAGAAAAGGGAGCGGACGAGGCATTAAAAGTTGGAGGCGGCGCATTGTTAAGTTCTGATTTTCTTCGCCGTATGGCTCTGGGTTTAGCTACCAGAGGCCATGTCTGTTATATGATTTCTCAAGTGAGAAGCACTATCAAAATTAATCCTTACGAAAAATCAGACCCACAAGTTACAAATGCCTCCGGTGGTAACGCCGCCCTTCATTACAGTGATTGGATTTTAGAATTTCAACCAAGATTTGTAAAAGACATGATTACAACTCAGGCCGCTGGTAAAGGGGATCAATTGGGACATTGGTGTAAGGTTGTTTTCCGTAAAACTCCAAACGAGAAGACAGGCGTATCCGTAAGATACCCAATTCGATATGGACGAGTCGGAGGTAAAAGTATTTGGGTGGAAAAAGAAGTGGCAGATATGATGCTTGCATGGGATATGGCTTCAGCCAAAGGCGCATGGGTAACAGTCTCAGATGAGATTATTGAAGAAGTTAAAAATGAAATAGGATTAGATTTTAAAAAGCAACATCAAGGGTTAGATAACTTCGGAAAATATTTTGAAGAAGAAAAAGAAATTGGTAAATATTTATTTAATAAATTTAGAGAAGTATTGAAAAAGTCATAATGGAAAATTTAAATTTAGCAATTGTTATAGTAGCCACCAATTTTATTGTAAGCATGGTTATCGTCGCGTGGTGCAATAAAAGAATTAAAGAATTATCTGACCCAGAGAATTGGAAGAAATGAGACTGTATAACGTCAATGGAAAATTACAATCTAAAAAAGTTTCAAAATATTTAATAAATTGGGACGGTAAATCTCGTTCTAAAATTCAATTTAGAGTCAAGCAGTTTTTAAAACCTTTCTGGCAGAATCAAATAGTCTACGAAGAGTTCCCTGTTTATGGAACTAAGATGCATGTGGATATTTTAAATGCTACAAAGAAAATAGCAATAGAAGTAAACGGCTCACAACATTCAAATTTTAATAAATTTTTTCACAACGATTCCCGACTTAAATATTTAGAATCTATTAAAAGAGACGTAGCAAAAGCTCATTGGTTAGAGAGTAATAATTTTACTCTTCTTGAAATTGAAGAAGGTGAAGTGGGTTTATTGTCTGTTGAATTCTTTAAGAAACATTTTGATATAATTCTTTAACGTCTCTCTTGACCGACTTGCAAAAGTGGCCTATCATTAAACCATGACAATCTACAGTTTAAGAATAGAGAAACACGTACTTGGAGGGTTAGTAAAGAATCCTTCAATTTTTCCGGAGATCGAACGATTCATTAATGAATATGATTTTTATAGTGACGTTCACAACACTATCTTTTGTGTTATAAGAGACACCCTTCTCAAAAAAGAAAAAATTGATAAGGTTATTCTCGCGCAAAAAATTATTAATTTAGGAATATCATTTAAAGACGATATATCAATTACAGATTACATTGATAGTTTATCTTTTACGCAAATTACTTCTAAGGCAACAATTGACGCAGCCAAAGAACTTTTAAAGCTTCGTATCCGCCGAGATATATCGGAAGGTTGCGGAGATATTTCAGAATGGGTGAGACAAAATGGCAATCTTGATTTAGATGAAATTGTCTCAACTTGCGATAACAAATACGGAGAATTAATTAATAATTATGAATCTGACGATGATCCCCATAATATCTTTTCAGACGCAGAAGACCTCGTAGAAGAACGCGGTAATAATCCTGCGGAGGACATGGGATTAACTACAGCCTACCCCGAGTTCGATAGATTATATGGGGGTTTTCGTCCCGGAAATTTATATGCAGTTGTCGCTCGGCCCGGCCAAGGAAAATCCACTTGGGTCAATGACATAGCTTTAAAAACCGCAATTAAAAACAAAATTCAAGTTCTTGTATTAGATACAGAAATGTTTACTGTTGATATCCAATTCAGGATGATTGCCGCAATCTCTGGAGTCCCCGTTTGGTATTTGGAAACTGGTAATTGGCGGAAAAATGCAGAGCTTGTCACCAAAGTAAGGGAAGCCTTTCAAAAAATTAAAGATTATGAATATTATCATTACGAAGTAGGTAATAAAAGTATTGATCAAGTTTGTTCTTTAGTTCGGCGTTGGTATTTCTCTAAAGTCAAACGCGGCGAACCTTGTATTATCGTATATGATTATATAAAACTTACAGGAGAGAAAGTAGGAAACAATTGGGCCGAGCATCAAGCTATTGGTGAAAAAATTGATAAACTTAAAAAACTTTCAGAAGAGGTAAACGCAGCAATAATCACCGCCATGCAGTTAAATCGTTCTGGTGAACGTGGCGCAAATTCTGCCTCCGTAGACGATAGTTCTGCAATTTCTTTATCAGATAGACTTCAATGGTTTGCGAGTTTTGTTGCGATTTTTCGTCGTAAATCCAATGATGAAATTAATGAAGATGGACAAGATTTCGGAACACATAAACTCATCCCTTTGAAAACGAGGTTTCAGGGTAAAGACGCCGCTGGTCATCAAGACCTCCTAAGAAGAACGTTCGCCGATGGAACTCAAAGGTTCGTTAATAATTATCTGAATTATAATGTAGATAATTTTGACGTTGAAGAGCGTGGTTCTTTGAGAGATGTTGTAGAACGAGAGAATGAACAATTCTTCGTAGAAGGCAGAAATGAAAATGATGGGGAAATTTTATGATCGAAAACTTAAAAGACGTTCTTTTAGATTTAGGTTATAGCAATATCTCTGATAATGGAAGAGAGTTGCGAATGAAACCTATCTATAGGGAGTCTAGTAGTAATACTGTGTTAAGTGTCAGAAAAGACACTGGACATTTTATTGATTTCAGTAAACAAATTAGTGGCTCATTTAATGAATTAGTTAAATTATCTTTAAGCTTGTCTAAGGAGGAAGCAGACAAATGGGTTGAAGAAAGAATGGCGACCACTAACACCACAAAAGTTAGAAAGCCAGAGATTAAAGCTCCTCGAATTTTACCTCAAGAATTTTTAAATAAAATTATTTTTGAACATGATTATTGGGTTGATCGTGGCATTTCTAAGAATACTCTTAAAGATTTTGATGGCGGTATTGTTAAAGCTGGTAAAATGGCAGATCGATACGTCTTTCCAATTTTTAATTATAAGAAAGAACTTGTCGGTGTTTCCGGTAGAGATATTTTAAATCAAAAAAATACATCTCGCCCGAAGTGGAAGCACATAGGAAATAAATCAGAATGGAAGTATCCTCTTCAAATAAATAATAGGACAATTCGCGAAGAAAGAAAGGTTGTTTTAGTAGAAAGTATTGGAGACATGCTTTCTCTTTGGGAAAATAACATTCGATATGTCATGGTTACGTTCGGCTTAGACGTAAGCGTTTCCGTAATTAATTACTTGTTAAAGGTTGACATAGACCATATATATGTTAGTTTTAATAATGACGAGGAGAATAATTCCGCCGGTAATATTGCCGCCGAAAAAGCCCAGAAGAAATTATTAAAATATTTTGACCCTCCTCAAGTTTCAATTGCTCTTCCCACGAAAAAAGATTTCGGGGAAATGGACTCTAATGAAATTAACGATTGGAAGGCTAAAATAAATACAAATATATATGCCTAAAGGAGATAAAAAATTATCAGCATCGAGGGTTAAAACCCTTGATTCTTGCTCTTGGTCATACTGGTGCAATTACCATTTAAAAGTCCCTCAGAGGCCCAATTCCGGCGCAATACGAGGCACTATATGTCACTTGGTCTTTGAGCTTTTACTTGATCATAGGCATCATCATCATTATAAAAAAATTTTAAAAAATAATAGTATTAAAGGCAGTCCCGCCGTAGATCGATTAATAATAAAACACTTAACTCGTCAAGGAATTATCGATGATGGTGAGAGTTATGAAATGTGTGATAAAATGATTTTAGTTGGTCTACAATATGATTTCTTTGGCGATGAAGAAACAGAAGTCGTAGGCATAGAAAAAGAATTTTTACTTAATAAAATAGAACCCAAATATAAAGCGATAGGTTTTATGGACAAAGTTCTAAAAAAGAAAAATTCAATTAAAATTGTAGATTATAAATCCAGTAAATATAAATTCCGAGGTGATGAAATAGATAGTAATATTCAAGCAATGCTGTATACAATTGCCGCTAAAGACGAATGGCCTGAATGTGAAGAAGATATTCTTGTTGAATTTTTATTTTTAAGATTTCCGCGCTCTGCATCGCAACAAATCAGGGTTTCTAAAGAGCAGTTGGCAGGATTTGAACATTACTTGGAACACGTTTACAAGGTAATAAATGAATTCGATGAAGAAACAGCCAAATCTAATTATGCTGCACATAACCAACACGTACAGTGGATGTGTAAAGCGGGAAAGACTTGGAGATGTCCGTACTTAGACCCCGTAGAATATTATGTTCTTCTTGATTCTAATGGGGAAGTAACGAAATCATCTTTCGCAGAAGAGAACCTAAAAGTTAAGAAGGGGTACTCTATAGAAAAACGCCGATACGCTGGGTGTCCCGCTCATGTTCCTCAAGCTTCATCTGAAAAAGATGAATTTGATTTAGACGCTGATGATGAAGAAATAGACGAATTTGACTTCTAACCCTTGACAGCCCCGTAAAATAAGCCTATCATAGTTAAATGAACGAGAGTTTACCCGTATTCAAATCTCAATATAGTTTAGGTAAATCGATTTTAACTCTCGAAAAGAAAGATTCATCCACGAATACCGGCCCAGATTCTATTATTGATATATGTGCAGAAAATGGAATACAGGATTTGTATCTTGTTGATGATAATATGTCTGGATTTCTTCAGGCATACCTAAATTCTTCAGAAGAGAATATTAAATTAATTTTTGGATTAAAAATCTTTATTGGGCCAGATAAAGAAGATAAGACAGAAGAATCTTTAAAGAAATTTTCCAAGTATATTATATTTGCACGTAATGAGGAAGGGTACAAGAGATTAATTAAAATTTATTCAGATGCTTCTGTAAATGGATTTTATTATACTCCTCGGTCTGATTTTAAATTTCTGAAATCTGTTTGGTCGGAAGAGGATTTACATCTATGCATTCCTTTTTATGACTCTTTTATTTTTAAGAACGTCTTAGAAAATTATTCCTGCGTTCCAGAAATAGATTTTACAGAACCGACATTCTTTATCGAAAATAATAATTTACCTTTCGATAACCTATTAGAAAATAAAGTAATTGAATTTACAGAAGGGAAAACTGAACTAATTAAAACTAAAAGTATTTATTATAAAAACAAAGAAGATTTTCTAGCGTATTTAACATTCCGTTGCATTAACAATAGAAGCGCGCTCGAAAAGCCCAATTTAGAACATATGTGTAGCGATCAATTTTGTCTAGAAAGTTGGAAGGAAGAAAATGGTTCCATTTAAGCCTAAGAAAGTAGAGAAATCGTGGGGCCATGAAATTTGGCTTGCTAATAATTCAAACAATAATTATTGCGCAAAAATTTTATTTATTGAAAAAAATAAATCTACATCCATGCATTATCATTTACAGAAACATGAAACATTTTATGTATTGGAGGGAAATTTAATGGTAGACGGTTTAGGAGATAGGCATTCTACTGCCTACAAATTCTCCATGAACGCGGTAGAAGGCGAATCAATGGAAGTGGAAAGGGGTCGCCCTCACAAACTAATAGCAAACAGAGAAGATACCATTTTAATCGAGGCGAGCACCTTTCATGAAGATTCAGATAGTTATAAGTTATTTTAATATGGATGATCATTTGTTAAGATTTAGAGAAGATACGCAATATGTTTTCATTGATTGCGAGACAGAAAATTTGTGTTTAAATCGTATTCACAATCTCCCTTGGCAAATAGGAATGATCAAATTAGAAGGCAATAAAAAAGTTGCAGAAAAAGATTTGCATATTTCTTGGGAGCGAGACTTAAACGTAGGTAAAGAAGCCGCACGAATTACGCGTTTCAGTCCTTCTAAATATAAGAAACTGGCGATTCCGTATGATGAAATTTTTCCGACGGTTCAAGATTGGTTAGATAACGCAGATTATATCGTAGGACATAATGTGTTAGGGTTTGACATTTACTTAATTAAGGGTTACTATGAATATATGGGGTTAGATTATCGCCACCTTCTCCCCAAGATTATTGATACAAATTGCATAGCTCGCGGTTTTAAAATGGGCTTGCCTTTTAAGCGAGATGAGCAATTCTTGACTTATCAATATAAAATTCTCCACACGAAGAAGAAAGGGGTTAAATCTAGTTTACAAGTTTTAGGTAAAGAATACGATCTTGATTTTGATGCAAATAATTTGCATGATGCTCTTAATGATTTAGAGCTAAACATCAAAGTCTGGAATAAAATTAAATGGCACATAGATATTTAACATGGCATCAAAAGATTTTATATATGACCTTCTAGATAAATTAGAAGAAGAAAGATTGGAATACGTCCTTTTGACTATGACCTCTAAAGACGAAGAGGCTTCAGGGGATTTATACTATAATTTTTATTACGAAGATTCAAAAGATAACGCCGCAAAAGTTTTGAAAAAATTGTCCGAATCTTTAGACCAACACCCAGACGGCGAAATAGACGATCTAGAAATTGATCTTAGCGACGAAGACGATTACGGAGACTTTAATGATTACAACGACGAAGAAAATGAATAAAACTAAATCAAAATTTAGTGATAAATTTCATAATTTAGATCTCTCTTTACACGGAGTTCGCCTCCCTTCGTTTGAAATTGATAAAAAGTATAAGCGTCAAGCGTCTGTTAGTGAAGACGTTTCTAATGAAGACTTTCTGAAAGCATTATGCAATAAAGGTTTTAAAGCTTTGGGAATTAAGTCCAAAAAAGAAAAAAAATTATACGCTGATCGAGCTAAGTATGAATTAGAAATTATATCTGAATTAGGATTTGTTGATTATATTTTACTTGTTTGGGATGTTATCAACTTTTGCAAAGAAAATGATATCCCTACAGGATTTGGTCGAGGAAGCGCCGCTGGTAGTTTAATTTTATATTTAATTGGAGTCACGGGCATTGACCCAATCGAACATGATTTGTTTTTCGAGAGATTCATTTCTAAAACCCGCGCTAAGAAGCAGGTAGTAGATGGAATTACTTATCTTGATGGATCGTTGATGTGTGACATTGATTTAGACATTTGTTATTATAATCGTCATAAAGTTTTAGATTATTTGAGAGATAAGTTCGAAGGGAATACTTGCAAAATTGTCACTTTAAATTCTTTAACCTCCAAACTCCTCGTAAAGGAGTGCGGTAAAATTGTTGCTGGTCAAACTGAACAAGAAATGGATATTATTTCTTCTCTAATTCCAAAGGTGTTTGGTCAGGTAAAAGATATTGAAGAAACTTACGAAGAGGTTCCGGAATTTAGAGACTGGTGTGATGGAAATCCCCGCGCTTATAAAATCGCACTAAAACTTAAAAATCTTGTAAAAAATAAAAGCGTTCATGCTTCTGCTGTCTCCCTGTCTTACGATAAACTTGAGGATTGCTGTCCCGTAGAATTAACCTCAGATAAAAACAGCATTATATCATCATACGATATGAATTGGGTATCTATTTTTAATGTTAAATTAGATATCCTTGGTTTAAGAAGTGTTTCTGTGGTAGATGATGCTTGTAAAAATATTGGAATTAAACCATCTGATATTAATTTTAATGATGAATTTATTTATCAAAAACTTTTCGATTTAAAACACCCTCACGGACTGTTCCAAATTGAAGCGGATACCAACTTTAGAGTATGTCAAAAAGTAAAGCCGAAAAATCTCAATGAATTGAGCGCTGTGCTTGCTTTGGCTAGACCCGGAGCGTTAGCATTTGTAGACCAGTATGCAAGTTATACAAATGATGATGTATATGAACCTATCCATCCATTTTTTGACGATGTTTTAAAAGAGACTGGAGGCGTTGCTCTTTATCAAGAACAACTTATGAAAATGGCTCATAAGGTTGGCTTTACTTTAGATGAAGCTGAAATTTTAAGACGGATCGTCGGCAAAAAGAAAGTTTCCGAAGTTCGTAAATGGAAAAAGAAAATTAGAAATAAGATCGAAGAGCAGGGTTTGGATAAAGAAATCGGAGATATTCTTTGGGCTATTCTCGAAGATAGCGCAAACTATTCTTTTAATAAGTCGCATTCAATTTCCTATGCGGCTCTTGCCGCCGCCACGGTTTATTTGAAATTTAAGCATCCCCAAGAATTTTTCTTAAGCTTATTGAAAATGACTCGCCACGAGCCTGATCCTATTGCTGAAATTTCTAAAATTCAAACAGAAATGGCTTCATTCGGTATCAAATTGTTACCACCTCATATTGTAAAATCAAATATGGACTTTGCAATGGAAGGGAATAACATTAGGTTTGGACTTCTTTCTATCAAAGGAATTTCAGATAAGTCAATTGAAAAATTAGACAATTTTAAAAACGAATATTCTAGTAAGTTTGAGGTATTTGAAGCGGCTAAAGAATCTAGTTTAGGCATTGGTGCTTTATGCGCCCTTATTCAAGCTGGTGCATTCACGGGGTATCGACAATCCAGAAGTAAGATCGTTTACGAAGCTCAACTTTGGAACATTTTAACCCCGAAAGAGAAGCGTCTGATTATGGACTATTCTAAAGATCATGATCATGATTTAGTAAAAATTTTAAAACTTTTAAAAGATAAGAAAAATGAAAAAGGCAAACCTCTTATCAGAGAATCTAGATTTGAGACAATAAGAAAGAGAACAGATGAGAAGGGGTATAAGAAAATTTACGAATTAAATAGTAAATCAGAAAATTTTGCTAATTGGTTTTACGAAAAGTCTTTATTGGGATATACTTACGGAACAACTTTAAAAGATATTTTTAAAGAGAAACGACAAGAACTATTATATATAAATGAAATAGAAGAATTGCCGATGGATTCTCGGATAGTATTTATTGGCAGGGTAGAGGGCAAGCCTTATAATGGGGTAAGTAAAACAGCCAAAAAAAGTCAATACCTGAAGCTAGACATTGCTGATGAGACAGGCAAAATGAAGGTAATGATATTCAATCAACGAAAAGAACAGTGCAAAGAAATGAACAATGGATTTCCGGCAGATAAAAGTATTGTAATTGTAAAAGGTATCAAGAAAGAAGGGACGATCTTCGCTGACATTATCGCCGTACAAAATAATAAAATTTATACTAAATTATCAGAATTAAAAGGAGAAAAATGAATACAGAAGATAAAACTTTAAGCCCCGAAGATTTCAAAGGTAAGAAATTATTTATTGCGACCCCATGCTATGGAGGAATGGCATCCGTAGAATTTATTTCTAGCTTATGTAATTTAATTAATTATCTTTCCGCATTCAAAATTGAGTATTACCTTGCTTTAATTGGAAATGAAAGTTTAATTACGCGCGCTCGTAATACTTTAACAGCACAATTCATGGCGAAAGAATATAGCCATTTAATGTTCATCGATGCAGACATTGAATTTAAGCCAGAGGATGTTGTAACCATGCTGTACCATGATAAGCCTGTTTTATGTGGGGCTTACCCATTAAAAGGTTTACCTATTAAATATGTTCTTTCGCTTAAATCAAACGAGCCAGTAGAGAATAAATTCGCAGAGGTTCATGACGCTGGGACAGGCTTTATGATGATCAAGAGAGAGACTATTCAAAAGATGTTCGAAGCTTACCCCGAATTAAAATACACGTTAAATGACGATACTAAAACAGTTGTTAATTTAAATAATTTAAATGATTATGCCTATACTCTTTTCGATACCGCTACGGAAGAATTGGAGGATGGAAGTAAAGTTTATTTATCAGAAGATTATTTATTTTGTCGCCGGTGGCAAAATATCGGCGGTAAAGTATTAATGGACCCTAAAATTTCTTTGAATCATGTAGGAACTTATAAATTTCAAGGATCTAAACTTACTGATATTTTAAAACCCAAATCAGAACTTGACAAAGACGCAGAAAAAGACGATAATTAAGACTATGATAAACTTTTACAAAGCAAACCCAAGGGTCACTGGAACAGCATGCTCATTTTATTTAAATCCTCGCGATAACGTATTCTTTTCTACAATGATCAAGCAGGATTCGTGGGACGATAAGCGCCGCATTGGTTCTTTCTCCAAAAATAAAGATAATCCATCTAAAAAAGTTAACATTAAATTTAGCGCAATGGAACTTGCTGGAATTATTGATGCCTTTGAATCTAATAGAGAATTCAGTGGTTATCATGGTAGTAATCAGGTCGTTAAGTTTAAATTTTGCCCCTACATGAAGGACGGGAATCAAATTGGATTTTCTTATTCCGTTAATAAAGAGTCTAAAGAAGATTCAACAGATAAAACTAATTTTATTATTGGTTTTAATTTTGCAGAAGCCCGCTTACTTAGGGAGCATCTATCTTATTTACTTAAGCTTCATTTTGAAGCAAACGATAGAGAAGCTTCGACTTTTAACCCCCCGAAAGAAGAAGCACCTAAATCTGCACCTGTTGCCACGGCACCTCCACAAAATGAGGAAGATGATTTAGATGTATGGTAAATAAAAAAAAGAAAATATTTTACCAAAGCGACTTTAGCTTGCTCAAAACTGGTTTCGCCCGAATAGCGAAAACAGTTCTTTCTTATTTATACAAGACAGGTAAATATGACATAGTTCATTATTGCGCCGGAACAAGTATCGCCGAACCCCTTCTTGAAAAGACACCTTGGAAATCTTTAGGTTGCCTTCCCGTAACAGAAAAAGAAATTCAAGAAATTAATAAAGACCCCCATTTTCAAAGACAGGCCCAGTATGGCGCGTATTATTTAGATAATGTTATTAAACAAGAGAAGCCCGACGTTTACATTGCTGTCCAAGACATTTGGGGAGTTGACTTTTCTGTAAATAAAAAGTGGTTTGATAAAATACATTCCGTAATTTGGACTACTTTAGATTCTTTACCGATATTACCTGCGGCTGTAGAAGCCGCTCCTAAAGTTAAGAATTTATGGATTTGGAGTTCCTTTGCTACGGATAAATTAAATGAAATGGGAATGGATCACGTTAAAACTTTTCATGGCCCCCTTGATATAAATAATTTTTATAAGTTAGACAATTCAGAAAGAAAATCTTTAAGACAAAAGTTTAATATTTCAGAAGATACATTTGTTACAGGGTTTGTATTCAGGAATCAACTAAGAAAATCTGTACCCAATTTATTAGAAGGGTATAAAATTTTTAAAGAAAATAATCCGCAAACTAAAACCAAGCTTTTATTACATACGCATTTTGAAGAAGGCTGGAATATACATAAATTAGCTGATGAATATGATATAAATAAAAATGAAATAATTACTACTTACGTTTGTGGAAAATGTTTTAATTATGATATAAGATCATACTCAGGAGAAAATCAGCCCTGCAATTATTGTGGTAGTGAAAATACTCAAGAAACAACAAATGTTAAATTAGGGGTTTCAGAAGAACAACTCAATGAAATTTATAATTTAATGGATGTCTATTGTCACCCATTCACTTCTGGCGGTCAAGAGATACCTATTCAAGAAGCTAAATTAACAGAGCTTATTACTCTTGTTACGAACTATAGTTGCGGTGCAGAAATGTGCCAAGAAGAGGCGCATTCTTTACCTCTGAGTTGGGCTGAGTATAGAGAACACGGAACTGAATTTATTAAAGCATCTACTTGCCCAAAGTCTATCGCACAACAACTTCAATTCGTTTTCGACATGCCCGAAAAACAGCGTGAAAACATGGGTAGAAAGGCTCGCGAGTGGACCATAGAAAATTATTCTATCGAAGTATTAGGCCCACGTTTAGAAAAATTTTTAGATAGTTTAGAACCGACAAATTATTCTTTCGAAGAGCAGGAGGAACTTAAAGACCCATCACATATTGTTCCCGAAATAAAAGATGATGGAGAATGGATTCTTTATTTATATCACAATATTTTAAAGATGCATTCGGTTGACAGGAATGACGACGGCTTTAAATACTGGATGAAAGAAATAGAAAATAATACTCCTAGAAATTTAATTGAAGATTATTTTAGAAAGACTGCCGAAACTGAAAATCAAAACGCCATTCAAATAGATATTGAAGATTTACTTGATTCTGACGACGAAGGAAAGCGTTTATTATATGTAATGCCCCAGAGTATTGGGGACGTATTCCTATCAACAAGTTTATTTAAATCTATAAACGAATCTTATCCAAATTATAATTTATATGTAGCTACAAATTCATTAAATTTCCCTGTGTTAGAGGCAAACCCCTATATACATAAGGTACTCCCCTACATTCCTCAAATGGATAATTTAGTTTGGTTAGAAGGGATCAACGAACATAAAGGATTATTTGAAATAGCGTTTCTACCATTCTTGGGGACGCAACGCAACCTAGATTATTTACATAACGCTAAAGATAATATAGCTTTTGATTTAAAATATTAACATGCATTTACTAGAAAGATACGCTTTAGCTACTGGAGCTAAGATAGACAAACCTTTTATTTTAGAAAAGTTTTATCCCATTCCATTCGAAAAATATATAACCGTTCATCCAAATAGCCAATATCCTTCTAAAAATTATGATTATTGGAATGAAGTTTTAAACATAATTGGGCCATCTTTAATAGACAAAGGGATAAATCTCGTACAGATTGGCACAGAAAACGATGCTAAACTTCCGTTCTGTTATCACACAAACGGCGCTACAAATATAAATCAAGTAGCATATATTGTAAAAAATTCTATCCTTCATTTAGGTGCGGACAGTTTTCCCGTTCACGTAGCGAGTTCGTATTCTAAAAAAATTGTTGTTTTATATGGAAATGCATATGCAAAAAATGCCAACCCTTATTGGGGAAACGAGGAAGATCAAATTTTACTTGAGCCTAACAGAGAATTTAGAAAACCAAGTTTTGCGCCAGAAGAAAATCCTAAGTCTATTAATTCTATAAGTCCGGAAAAGATAGCGAAATCTGTTTTAAATTTATTAAAAATTTCCCACGATATAAACCACGAAACAGTTTATTGCGGCGTGTTATATAACCCAAATAATATTATATACGAAACAACTCTAGAAAAATTTGTAGACCTAAAGCAAATGAATCTTCCAAAGATTTTATGTCGATTAGATTTTAACCATAATGAAGAAATACTTGCTCAACAATTAGAAAGAGGCCCGTGTGAATTAGTAATGAAGAATCCAGTAAACATTGATATATTAAATAATTTTAAAAATAATATTGTTGGTATTATTTATCATATTGATGAAGATGACGACCCCGATTTCGTGAATAAAATTTACTCCCTAGGTGTGGAGGTCGCATTGGTTTCCGAGCTCTCAGAGAGCAACCTCGCGCCAAAAAAGATCAATTACATGGACGCTGGGCTTATCCGACCAATTAAGCACCCGCAGGTAAAAAACAATGAATTAAAGAACATAGATATAAATAAATTATATTATAAAAGCAATAAATTTACTTTTTCATATGATAAAATTTACCCTAGTAAATGGGCGTGGATGAATGACATGGAAATAAAACATAAAGATGAATTAAGTAAAGTTCCAGATCATACTGAATTTTGGCAAGAGGCAAATAATTTTAGGTTCGTACTCGAAACGTCTTGACTTAATTTCACGAATCAGCTAGGCTTATAATATGGCACCGCGTAAATCTAAAGTCAAGGACATCAAACGAGACGCAAGTGGTCTTTTAACGGGTGTCGATTATGTTTTTAATGAAGAGGGTTTAGTTGATTGGCGAAAGATGGTTAAAACAGATTATCTTGTACCTAATCGCCAACGCACTAAGGAAACAGATGTTTCTAAATTAGAAGATAAAGATTTACTTATCCTTTTAGGAGGCATTAAGGAATTGGCTCAAATTCGCGGATTTAAAAATCTTGAATATAATGTTCAATCTCCTTCTCCCGAATACGTAGTGGCGTCATGTAAAATTACGTGGCTCCCTAATTTCGAAACAGAAGGCAATGAAGTAACATTCTCTGCTATAGGAGATGCCTCACCAAGCAACACATCGAGCTTTGCGAAGTTCTTTCTCGGCCCCATCGCGGAGAACCGCGCGTTTGTTCGGTGTGTTCGCAATTTTTTAAGAATTAATATCGTTGGTCAGGATGAAATGGGTAATGTAAAAGTAATGGATGAGCCAGAACCAGATAACCCATCTGACCCTCGATATCTTTTACAGAGAGTAATGAAGGAAAAGGGTGTATCCTTCGAGCAAGTTAAGAAGAAACTTCTCAAAGAAGAATTTAAAGGAGCAGAAACTCTTCAAAGTATAGAAGATATTCCAAAAAATAAAATATTTGAATTAATTGAAAGACTAAAGAAAGTCTAGAGCGGGGGTATCCAAGAAGAGTTGTTAATATTTATAACGTTCTCTCCGCACCCCTCTAATGTCGCGCAGCCAAATTGGTCACCAGACCAAGCTCCCCCCCCACACCAATTAGGTGCAGTATAATCTACAGCACAAGCCGTATTGGGTCCATGCCATTTATGATAAATTTCAGGATAGTATGAGCCGCTGCGGTCAATTTGTGCGCAGTCTTCTTCTGTAGTCGCATCAAAGCAGTTCCAAAAATATGGGGCGCCCATAGGACTATATTTACAACATGCTCCAAGCGGTTTATCTGATTGATTAGGTGGCCAACTTGGCGGCTCAACCGGATCAGGTAGTGGGTCAACCGGATCAGGTAGTGGGTCAACCGGATTAGGTGGTGGGTCAACAGGATCAGGCGAATCTTTTTTACAATTTGTTCTATATTTGGTTCCGATATTCCAAGGAGTTGACCCCGTCGAACCTCCCTCACAGTTATTTAAACATTCTTGCTTAGTTTGAAAAACGTTTTCTATTGACCCACCGCACGACCATACCGTTGTTTCATTGTATAAAGGGAGACCTGTTATTGGATCTATATCATATTGTATTTCTATACAAAGGTCTGTCGCATTATTATTAGTTGCATTTTCTACAAATTCTATTTCCCACCAATGATTGTTATGATTAGATGCATCTACTGAATCAGTTTCTACTTCTACCACATATGTATTTCCTTTTTTAATTTTAAAAGATTTTTCTATTGTACATTCTTCTGTGTCGCAGTCTCCTAAAATTTCTAGATTACAACTAATACTTTCTACGGTTGTAAAATTAGAGAATCCGTCGTGACATTGATCAAGAGATGGATAAGTAGACGAACAAGCGTTTAAGCACGAAGGTTCATCAGGATATTGTTCTTCTGGATTCATTCCGATGGGAATACCTGTTGTTAGATCTATAGCAATATTAGAAAAGTCATTAGTACAATAATACCCATTGATCTGATTTTCTGGAAGCCACCGAATTCTTTCACTTTCAACACAAGCGCAAAATCCATTATTTATATAAAAATCCGCCGTTTCCGAATCGATAAATGCATCCCTCATGTTTTGAATACATTCACTTTCCGTCTCGTAGTATTCGTTTGACACCAACGGCAATAGAAGATAAGAACAGTTTACTAGCCATGCCATATCTTTTGTAGAAGGCAAACTTGAAAATGGAACACACTTCCAGCAATCTTCTTCAATAAGAGTTGTAGAGCTTTTTTCTTTTAGGTTGTTTTCAGAATTTATTTCTCCTATTAATTTTTTGTCACATTCACAAGATAAATCTCCATATTTATTTTTGCCGTTACCGCCTCCGCTACCGCCCCCGCCCCCGCTACTGCCCCCGCTACCGCCCCCGCTACCACTTCCTCCATTTCCAGTATAATACTCGCACGAATCACAATTGTTAAAAACCCTTGTTACGTTATCAATTGCGACTTCATAAGAAGTTTCTACTTCGGTTATTTCAACAATGTTTTCTACGCACATCTCTAATCCACCCCATGTCCATATTTTTACTGCCCCTGCGGATAAAATATCTGACCGACTATAGATGGGATGATTTTTAATTAATTTAAATTGGGTTTCGCAAGGCGTATACATTCTTGCTGGGTCAACGCCACACCAGCATTCGGCCCCTTCAAAATAATAATATTCATCAGAGTTCCCTACTGGTGGGCTTACTGGTGGGCTTACTGGTGGGTCTGGTGGATCTTTTTTGCAAGGGTCACAATTGCCACAATATTTTTTATTTTTAGTCACGTAATGCCGTTGTTTCAATCTTTATATCTATGAGCCCAATGGTAGCATTCTCTTTCTACGTTACCCGAGCCTTTCCATTTAGCCCTTTCGTTGTCCCACCATTCCTCGACGTTTGCGAGGGTGTTCGTGCAAATTGTTCCATACCCATGCCACTTGTTGGCCTGCTCGGCACTGTAGAGGAAACTAAACCCTTTCAGCTTGCACTCTTCTTCCGTTATGGTTGCACAGGTAGTCCACGGTACTTGGAAGTGCATGTTAGTATAACAACAAGCTCCAACTGGCTCGGGATCAGTCTCCCACCCGCAGGCGCAAGGTACTGAATTTTTCATTATATTTCTAGGATGGACAGGGCTAAATCCTGCTCCATCGCTCCATTCCACAAGCCAGTCAAAGGAGTGGCCTATCCCGACAATCTTTGCGGGGCGATAACTACCATCGGGAGCCCACTTTGCCGTTACTAAATCTCCTTCAAAACATTGCGCGGGAGGAAACGGATTGCAGTCTGAATAATTATCGTTTGCATCTACCCAGCCACAGCTTGTACATTTTGCAACATGTGGGTTTTCCCACTCCCGAGCATCGAAACATTTTGTATTTTTTCCATGCCATATCTGTCCTCGGTGTTCATCACACATCGATTCCTCGGTCATTTCGCAATTCCAGTCACAGGCATTTTCATTACCATAATTACCCTTCCACCAACCTATCGCCGGCGCGGCGAAGTCGTGCGGCTGACAACAAGCCCCCAATATGACATAAGGACAAACGCTAATTCCATCATCAATCAGACAGCTTGTTCCTGCCCCATTAAAATGCCACCCGATTTCTTCGCATTCTGTTCGTATTAAATCATCTCTGCAAGGAGTTGGGTCATCTCCGGGCGCGCAGCAAGCTCCCACACAATAATCTTGATCCCCACACTCTTTGCATAAACATTTACTTTCTGATTCATATTCTATATCAGTCTTTAGTTCTGATTGAGATACGCAATTTCCTTCACTATCGAAAACTTTATTATAAGCTTTCCATTTATTGTTATTTTGTTTTTTGCATTCGCAGCCGCAAACATCTGGCTCCTTACGTTCTCCCGCGCAGCATGAAGAAACTCTATATAATTTAACAGAAGCTGTATCATGATCTTTTCTTTTCTCATGATTAGTTAACATTCTGACGGTCAAACTGAAATCTTCGGTTGCGTGAAACATTCTTACTGCTTTACCTGATTGTTTTTCGTTTGCGACACCGCCACAATCTTCAGAATCAACCGCCGTATATTTGATTTTTGCTCCATTTGTGTCCGTAATTTGCCAATTGGGTTGAGAATCGCCCTTCGTAGGAGATGTTGTAAAGTCCCAGTGAGTATTTAATTTGCATTTGTTTTCATCGCAACCTAACTTATAGCAAGATTCTGTCGTTGTTGAGGGTGGCGTTGTTGACTCGGGGCAACATTCTAATTGACAACTTTCTAAATTTGCCCACCAAATATTTTGAAAACTTGACCCTGCTATCGCAGAAGCGTCGGGAACGGTAGTGAAATAAATAAGTCCATTACTATCTTCACAGTTATAACCAGCAAAAGGATTATTACCTACGGCTAGACATGACCCTGTGTATTTACAAGCCATTTAATTTACTCCCATGCCGATTATAATATCCCCGCACGAACAACTATTTGTATATGACCAAGGTGAGGGTTGGCAATTCCCACCTTTCCAATTTCTACTTGTCAAATAATCACACGTTGTTCCCGCTCCTTTCCAAATAGCGTGAGTAATAGTCCAATCTCCTGTTAAAGAAGATGCCCCGATATACCCTTCACAATCTGCTTGCGTACTTGTTTCTCTACACTCCCATGCTTCTGCCAGATTCATAACAGGGTCATAATTATGAGCCGTACAGCAAGCGCCCTGTGAAAAAGTATCTGGACATGTCCATAAAGAACCAAACGAATCTCTCCATTCTGCTGTTTCACTAAATAAATATCCGCTAGATGTACATGAAGAAAATTCATCGTGCCAAGTTCCGAAAACAGCGTTACAATCTGATTCTGTTTTATCGTCGCATAAACTCGTCATCCCACCACCTTCGCCAAGACCCCTATAACAACATGCTCCATATACATCCATCGGTCCCGTGGGCGGGTTCGTTGGTGGAATAGTTGGCGGTACTTCACCTTCCTCTTTCTCAATACAATCTTCTTCTTTAAATAATATTAATCCTTCTTTTTCATTGCCTTCAGCATCGCAAAGAGTAATACACAACGGATCATATCCATCTGGTACACCACTTTCGCTACCGCCCCGTTTTCTAGCGTCATTATTTGTATCTATAAAATCAGCAACAACATATTCAAATAATTCTCCATCAACTTCTATAGCAATAATATTATCAAAACATTTATTATTTTTAACTAATTGAACAATTTCTGGATTAGTACTTACTATAACTGGGTCGATTAATCTTTCTACAAAAATTTCTGCACCATTAAAATACGCCGGATCTATAGGACGGTAACAATCATCATCAACTAATTCTGTTAAACCTGTATCTGAATTTATTTTTTGTTTTTTGGGGTAAACATGACAATCGCAATCTTGTTCTTGATTATCTTCAGGTTCTGTTTCTCCACATTTACAATTATTTTCGCAATTCGATATATTACCAAACCCCGGTCCGTCATATCCGCCGTTACCAGTATCATCAACTTCACCATTTATTCCATATGCGTTCCCGTCACGGAAACAATATACGTCGTCACGAAGTACGCCATTATCATCCCAATCCCAGCCATCACAAGTGCCACATTTTTCATCATCATTACTATTATCGGAATCGTTATCGTCTGAGTTTGATTCTGTATTTTTCTTAACCTTTTGCGGACCATAATTTTTCTCCATACTCCAAAGGGCTCTTGGTCTTAATACTAGAAAATTAATAGGGTCATCTTCGACGACTTGCATGATGAGGTCATCATCAATTTCGTTATGGAATCTTCTAAATTTATCCCCTTCTAACACCGGTTCACAAACTACGAATTTTGTAAGAGACTTTGAATAATCTGCTAAATCTTCAGGAGAGGTGCCGCACACATCATGTTTTCCTTTTATTTTTGAAAGATCATGAGATGTTATATGGCTTTTTATTTTCGGTTCTTTTTTTGATACGCCGTAATTAGGAATCCCGAATTGGAAAGGTACAGATTGACTACTTAATAAATTAGGACTTGCAGGATTTACTGAATGCGCAAGAATAGTACCCGAATCTAGCCTCATTAAAGATGATGTTGATGGTGTTATTCCCGGAAAAGTAAAATTATGCGTAAATCTATTGTAATGAATAATAGATCCTTGGTTATAGCTTAATAAAGAGCCAACGATAGGCGGGTATGAATTACTTATTACTCTAGAGTCAGTCTGATCCCACCCAATTGATCCGAAACTATAAACATGAGGGGAAATAGCATGAACCCCAATAGAAAATTTTTCAACATATCCCATATCCGACCCCAAATACGAGTCTGCTTTAAAGGAGGGTGTTGGCGGTATTTCAGCTACATTTTTATTAAGATATAGCTTAGGCTGCTGAAAGTTCGCAACGACTTTCATTCTAATAGAGCTATTATCTAATTGTATTATAGTAGGCATTATTTATATCCTAATTTTTTAAGTTCTTCATCCCATTCAGTTACTTCTTCTACTATTAAGGACTCTTTTATATCACCGAAATTTGTATGCAAGGTAACTTCAACATTAATATCTTGCGTATTTAAACTTCCATGCTTATTAATTAAATCAACAGAATAAGGCAAATACAAATCATTATATTGTTTAATAATTTTTGGATAAGCAGCTTCTCTTTCCGTATTTTTAGGTAAATAACTGCTTTTCATTTCTTTTACTTCTCCAGATACTAGCGCATTCGTATATCCCATCGGGCCATAAATCGGATATCCATCAAAAGCAAATCCAATAAGCGGCGAATGCCCCGTATTTCCTAAAATAGTTTCCGTGGAAGAAGGGTTATATCCCCCTGTCGGTAAATAGCCTGTTGGTATATTGTATTGCGGATTTGTTAGTAAATTATAAAAATTTGAATCTCCACTTTGAAAACCTGTCGGAGTGTTGAAGTCCCATTGGCTTTTAATTATCAAGGTTTTAATAATTCCCAACAAGTCATTTAGATCACCTGTATTAGCCCCCAATATCGTCGAAATACCTAAATACATATATTTAGATGATTGGCATGAATAGTCATCACAATCACTCGAAATATCATAATACCATGATCCCGATGGGTAACGTCCATCTGATTTACCGTTTTCGTATTTTCCGACTTCCCAAGGGATAGCGCCCCAAGATAAGCAGGTTTGATTAGATCCATGAATTGGTCCGCTCATTATTGAGTTGTTTGACATCTTATGAGTTTCACACCATTCAAAATGTCCACTCCTAGCGGTATCCATGTAATTAGCTAGAGTGCTTCCAGATAATAAACCGAACGTGTATGGGTAAGTTTCAGACCACCCATAATCGATCATTAGTTTTAAAGTCTTTTCTAATGTTTCGTCAATGATTGCATGACTTCCTGTATGAACATTTTCTCCACGCAATTCCTGTAAGGCATGATATCCACTTAATTTAGTTACATCTATACCCGAAACACCTTCTACGGAATAATTCATCCCTTCTGATTGTATAGCGCCAGAAGCCATAATTATTGAAGCTTGGTGTCCCTTCAAGGTATTTAAAACATTTACATTATCTGGAATACCGTCTTGATCGTTATCAATTAATTCTGCTAGTACATTTGCAGCATGAGAAATTTTTTGATTACTTACTCCACTAGTAGCAAATACGTTTACTCCAAATGCATTGCTATACTTAGAAAATCCAATATCATCAAAAACTTTATATTCTGACGGAATATTACCTACCGTTATACTTGGCGTCGTAAATTGATAATCATTGATTATTCCTGAGAACCCAACATGATAATGATAAGTTCCATCCGGTTGGACGTGAGCGTTATAATCATCTAGTCCAAAATTATCCGGATGAACTGCTAACCGCCACCTTCCTCGGTCTTTGTAAAATTCATTTGATAATAGATCGATAGGAACTCCATCTATAGCAACTCCGACTTTCCCCATGGGAATAACTTGGGGTACTTCTCCAGAATTTGGATTTAAAGGAATTCTAAATAAATGTTTCTGAGGTTCTACGTCATTTGGCGATCCAGAAAATGGCCCATAGAAATGTCGCGGTAATCCATTACTCTTTATATAAATATAATTATCTGAATATTCTGCGGAAACGCCCGAGGCGTATTGCCTTATGTTAGTCTTCTGCAATGAGTGAGTTTGTCTATCAAAAAACTTATCAGTTTGCCAAGGAGTCGGTATCGAATCGGGAGCGGTTCCAGAGATTGTTTCTGTTACATTCTGGATCTGGTTCGCTGCCTCTCCCTTAAAACATGACATTACATAAGGCCAATTATTGGTAATGTGATAATGGTACACTCCATCGGGGTATTCCGGCGTAATTCCAAACCTACCGTTACATTCGTCTAAATCCCCGCTTCCAACATAATATTTATAATCTTGAATGTATGTTCCATCATAGTTACCAGTAGGAACGTCTACATCTAGTTCAAAGGAAGGGTTACTGACAGTCCCAGTAAAAATTTTAAATTCTTCTCGTTGATTGTTGTATATATTTCCTAATAGAGATTTATTTAAAACATATTTATCTGCATATTGAACAGTATAATCTTGCGGAGTGCTATAAATATAAAAATCTCCATTTATTTCAACCCCCGTCGTATTTATATAGAATTGATCTATTGTAAAATTGTCTTTAACCCCAATGGAGCAATTAAGATTTCCATCAATATAATAATCATAACTTCCAGTCGCTAAATTACCAGACAATGTGAATGATTCATTTTTAGAATAAGAATTAAAATATCTATTTTCTGGATCAATTATTTTTCCATTTTCAAATTTAAAACTTAACCCACTTTCCCCTAGGAATCCTAATTCCGCCATGCCCGTTGTGTTATTTAAAGACATTTGTGCTGAGAAAGAAAGTTGATTTCTTTCTACTAATGATCTAAAATTTTCTCCAGATACTATCATTAGAACATCGGGTATAATCCACCTAGTCTTATTAAGTCGGTCTCTATTGATCTAAATCTTATGTCTTTCCCTAACGAGCTTGGCGGTTTATTACTGAATTTTAACTCACTCGTAACCCCATCTTGCTGAGACATTCTAATACTTACAGATTCCAGCCCGAAAGACGGATTTAAGAAAGGAGAAAGGCTACCAAAGTTCATCCCAGCCACCGTGCAAGATAAAGTTTTTCTTGGCAAAGCCGATATCGCATTTGCGATTGGTAATTCCCCGTTAAGTCGGAAATCTTCGTGAAGTTTTCTTACTAACATACTATCCCAAAGAGCTCCTCTTCCAAAATTTTGAAAATTTGATCCTAAATTCCAAGGGTTAACAGACGCCCCCGGTAAATTAATTTTTACTTGACCTCCGGTTGGGTCATTAGAAGCTAAATGAGATACATCATAATCTATCATTTCCATTTCGGCTACATTACCGGGCGCAATCATATTATCTTGCATTTGATTTAAGATTAACATTATCTTAGGATCTAATAATCTTCTTTCGATGTCAATCTTATGATTAACTAAATGCGCCGTCCAAGTCGGGTGAACAATATCGACCGTATCAATTTGCCAGTTAGGATTCAGCGCGTCTGGTGGGAAATTAAATTCCATTTGAAATCCAAACGCAGGGAGAGACCAATATGGAGCTTTAAAAGTACCCAAATTCCATCGCTCTAACCCCACGGGCCAAGCTTTAGGTTGAAAAAATCTATTCAAATCTTCACATAACCTTTGCCTTGGGCTAACTCCGCTAGAGCATAACAATGGACAAGGGTCAAGATAAGAATTATTATAATTCATTGAATTTTTAATACTCTTTTCTTTTGTGTTTTCGTATTCAGTATAACTTACATTTTTAATTTTAAATGGAAAATTCGGATGCGAATAATCTGGATGCATCATTAACCCAACTTTATACCCAGCCGCAATTTTCGCTTGGATTGCCGCTGTTGCTCCCCCACCTTGTGCAGCCGCAGGAGCTTGGGGTTGATTTAGAATATTAACTAATAATTGTGCGTTTAGACCAGATTGAAATGTCATCATGTTTTGCGCCCAATGAACGACATTTCCTCCGGCTCCGCCAGCGGCATTTAGATGAGGAAAAAATCTTAATAATATTTGCTGCGCTCCACCCGCAGGTAATTCAACGATTCTGGGAGTCCATTCTTCTAGAATATCACTTGCGTTTTGTACGGGTTGAAATATTGCATCAACTTCTTCTTGAGATGTTTCCCACGCTGGTTCTCCAGAATTTGACCCCCCTCTCGTAAGCATATTAATTTTGTCATAAAATGCAAATAAATTATTATTAATACCTATACTTAATCCATGAGGGCCAGTTAAAGTATCTTTAATATCATTTGGCCAAGACCGCTTACCATTAATAATATCATCTTTTGAAAATTCTTCAGAGTTAGGTAAGGTCGTGTCCATTCTTTTAAAATATCCATGACCATTCGGATCGCACCGGAACATTCTTTGCATTTTATCAAAATTTAAATAATGTTTTCCATATAAATTAGAGACGTTCTTTTCCCATGTTAGCCACCTATCTTCTAAAGTGTCGTTGTATTTAACAAAATACATTTTAAATGGAATTTGCCAGAAGCCAAGCCAACCATTCATAGTATTTATTAATCCTTGTCCTCCTGCCATATTTGCTAACGCAGTCATAGTTGCTAACTGTAAAGCTGCTGGACCCATGCCATTAATAGTAGGATGATTCATTAAATCTATCTCTGCTAATATTTCTACCCCTATAGCTTCATGACATCCAATTCCGACATTGAAAATTTCTCTTGCGTTTTTATTGTATCTTGCTAGACTAGCAGAAATTCTAAGTTGTGTGTCGTCCCTAAACGTATTATTAAGTCCTGTTATTTTTCCTCGTTGATTCGGTGCGAATATATGGGATGGATCTAATGGGGAAAATTTTACAGATCTATAATAAGTTTTTTTCGTTTCGCTATCTGGCTTTGCATTTTTAATGACCGAAGTGGTGACATATTTTCTTTTCGTTCCCTCTAAAGTTACGGATTCCGTTGCCTGTTCTATAAGCGCATCAATTCTTTTTCCTGAATTATCTTGGCTTTTAACACTACTTACTAATCGCTTTATAGCTTCAAATCTTGCCCACCCCGTCGAAGCATGTTCATCAATACCAACGATTGAATTACTATTCCAACTATAATACCAGCTAAAACCTTGAGATTGACACCACGTATTTAATATATTTCTTAAAGTATCTCCCCCGACTGATTTATAATGAAAAGGATTTCTATCTGCAAAAATAATTCCGCCATAAGAATTAATTAAAGGGTTCCCCGTTGCATCCCTTCTGATAAAATCACCCTCAACTCCTATACCAAATAAAGTCATCATCTCTAATAGATGTGTGAAATTATATTTAAATTCTGTTATAGAACAGTCTTGATGAAAATTATCAATCGTTGGAATTTCCCACCCGACAGTTATCATTCCTCCTGACTCTACGCTTCTCGGGTTTCGAATTATAGACATGGGGTCTAGAGCAGAATGCTTAATTGGCATTATCGTTTGTTGGGATAAATTTACCAGCCCATTCGATGACCAAGCAGGCGGTAAATATTCAGGAGCCTCACATAAAACAGGAAAATTTACCGGAGTCAGAAACCATGCGTTTTCATTTAATTTTCTATTTTTATCTCCAAGAGCAACGTAAACCCTATCTAGCAAAGTACTTCCATCTACAAAGGTTAGCCTAAGTAATTTTTTACCTGCTGCTTTATTTATTTCGTACGACTCTAAGAAAAATTTAAATTTAAACGGACCAAATGTAATATTATATGGGTTAAGGTAACTTAAGTCAGACTCATCGATAGCATAATCTCCCGTGGTATTCACAACGTTAATTATGAATTTGGTTTTATTTCCGTTAAACCCAACGTCAAAATCAACACTGAAAATTACAGCGTTTCTCCAAGTACCCGGAGCAAACGCGCCAATCTGAATTTGTTCTATTGGTTCGTAATTATGCATTATATATTAAAATAATCCCCATTGTTATTATAGATTAAAGAACTATAATTTCTTACTTTTTTCGAAGGGTCAGATAAAGAGCAGTCATTTACTCTGTAATAATCTATATTTTCAACTTGTTTTACTCCATTTAGCCAGACTAACTCATCTACTGAATTTGTATTTATTTTTTCATTTGAATTTCCAGTCATCATCGCCGTAATATCTTTAGCTCTGGCCATGAAAGATAATTCGCCTGCCGGAAGAACTGGCCATAAATTTATAGAAGAGCCAGCAATAGAATAATCTAATCCCGAAATTAATTTTTGACCATTTAAATAAATATCTTCATCCATCAATTCACCACTATTTATATGATAATCGCTTGTGTTCCCGGGAAAATCCGCAGTTGCTGTTTCGCCCGGAACTTTGTCATACGTAATGAAATCTTTGAAATCGTAATATCCATTCGACAAAATATTTAACTCATCAAGTTCATAACTAGACCCAGAAACTTGCCCGACTCCATTAATATACAAGTTGATATTTTCCCCATCCTCGTATGTATTATTTAATTGACCAACATTTCTTGATACTTCGAATGCGCCTCGTTTATTCAGATTTACTTTAGGCTTTTGAAATAAATAAAATTCATAAATATCACCAGCACTCAAAGACTCCTTAAATAAAATATGTTTGTTTGAATGTCTTAATACTTCCCCCGTGTTATAAATAATTTGTTCGGGTATTGTATTAATTATTGGAATTAATCCTGATCCTGACTCGCCAAACGTTAATGTCGTTCCGCTTAAAGCGCCAGTTAAAGCTTTGGAGCCATACAACGGTATATCGTTGCCTACCTTCTGCTCTACAGACATAATTGAAGCACACTCGTAACCAGTAACCTTTGTTCCAACTACTCCCGTGAAGTTTAAAATAGGTCTCCCCGGAAAATAAACATATCCAGAAGTAACGGAAGTACTAGGGGGAACGATTTCGTCAACAAAGAAAGCTTCAGAAAATTTATTTCTTGTATACTCATCAATTGAATTATTAAAAAATAAAAAGTCATCCATGTGCCCGCTATAGCCATTATGTGTGCTAGACTCCACGTACATTCCCCCCAAATGCCATACGTTACTATGCACGTAATTCGGCGCGTACAAACTTAAGCTCTCGTCTCTTCCATTAGGAAAGTCGTGATATGTTAATCCAAATTGATTTTGTAATTCATTATAAGATAAAGAAACGACATTAAAATTAGAAAGTTCTTTATCTAGAGTTTCTATAATTTTTTCTTGTCCATGATTGTATTCTATAAATAATTTATTTGCATTATTAATGCCTAAATTAAATCCCGAAGCTGAAGTTCCACCAGCCATAGAAGAAACAAGAATTTCTGGAATGTTTTGATTCGTTATATTACAATCACTAGTTCCGAAATCCATGAATAACGCCCAATCGTTATGGGTTACTCCACTCCCGATACGCATTATATCATTCTTCGTAAAATATCCAGACCCACCGATATTATGAGAAGGTGTATCTGTATAACCGATAGATAAACCGGGGTATTTATCCGCTAATAAATTTCCATCACAATAATGCTCATCTTTCGTATAAACATCATTCCATACTACATCATTTTCTCCGCTTGTAAAAGAATAGAACACCTTCAAAGAACTAGAATTAATTGAAGACCTGTCTAAATAGGTGTTTAATATATCTTTTTTCATGTTATATTTGCGTTACGAACGGGCTTGTTACAGTCTGAGACGTTTTAACAGTTTTAGAAAAGTTATTACTTATCCCGTGGCTTGCGTCTTTATTAGCTTGAGTTCTTGAACTATCATTACTTTCTAACCCTATATAATCCGAACTATTATTCTTTGGGCTTTGTAAAACGTTCTTTAAGCTATTAAAATACATGCCCAACATTACATTTGTTAATCTTGTGTAACCATACCCTGCATTATATGGTAAAAATGTTGAGTTATGATAATAATCGTCTAAACTTCCTTTTATATTAAACGTAGTAGATTCTTTAGTCAAAGTATTATGATCGAAAATCAAATAATCATGAAATGTACTATTTCCATTCATTCCCGCCTTTAAGCTTAAAACGTTCATGGCGCAATCTTGAGAAATATCGTACGACAAATCTTTCCAAAAATAATAATCCTGATTACTTAATAAAGATGACGATTGCGGATCTACATTACGTATCATAGTATTACTTACGTACCTTATGTCTCTATTGTCAAACGTTGCAGTCATCTCAATCTCACCATTCTCTGAATTTTTTTGTATACTCAAATTATTCCACATCGGATTTAAATACCAAAGGTTTGAAAATTTTACTAACCTAGGAGATAGCCCTGCGTTATCTTTACGAGTAGAAGAAAGCCCCGGCGCAGGAACTGAACTACCTTGATTCCAATTATCTGTAATTGTAGTATTTGTTGCGTTATTTGCAAATGTAGTTGTAGTAAAATATTCTCTTGCAGCCAAAGCGCATAAAAACTTTCCTATGGCGCAAGACTCTGCCTCACCTTCCTCCGTCCAAGAAGAATTCAAAGGGTCATAATCGATATATTTATTACAACCCGAATTATCACAAATACTATTATACCAATTATTTATTCTAGACCTCCTCGTAGAAGCGCTTCCTTTAGATTTCATGGTTGCTCTGATATCTACAGTCGTAAGTTGTTTGATTTCATCCGTAGATAAAGTCACTTCATAATCTAAATACGCATAACCTTGAGTGCCTGAGTCATAGTAATAATTTGTTCCCACTCCCTGAAAATTTCCAACGTTATAAGTATAAGAGATTAATCCGTCTGCAACTGTCGTAGGAATTTTAAGTTGATTAAAGGATATAGATACATTAATAGATGCTTCATCTTTTGATTCAGATGCTTCATAACTTATAGGAGTGGGGTCTATGTCGCCTGCCTGATAGAAATCATCATAAACAAATCCATAATTATTTGTGTTATTAATTTTATTATAAAATTCCGTAGCAGACGGAACGTGAGATCGCACCGTATTAATACTCTTCCCGGGTGGCCCCTTAATTGTATAATTGATTTGAATTGTTGCGTAGTCGTCTGCAACAGAAACTTTTTCACTTATATCGTATGTTTCTACATAGCCCGCATCAGAGTAAAGTCCCTGTTTAAAAGTTTCTTCTATTGAGTAGGTGCCTGTAATTCTATCATAGGAATGAGATACGGAAAATGGCGTTAAAGAAGCCCCGTCTGAATCAGTGGAGCTAAATTTTGCCGCCAATCCTGTCGGCGAAGTTATTCCCGGATTATACCCTACTAAAGACTCGCACCAAGCCTTGGCTCTTGCGATGGGGTCATTTTCGTTATATACACCATCAGAATTTGGGTCACTATGATCAGAACCAAGTCTTGCTCCTTTTGCAGAAATTTTATGCCTACAAACGATAACCCCGTCTTCTTGTTCTGTGAAGCTATACTCATTTTTAGGCTCTAAAACGCCGACATCATTAAAAAAGTTTTCGTAAGAAGTTAAAGAAATATTAAAATCTATAACTCCCGTATTACCTTCTGAGAAATTAATATTATTAACTTTAACATAATCAAATGTCCACCGCCCCGCGACCAAACTTCCGTAATCTTGATTAAACGCCGTAAAAATACTATTTCGTTTTGTATCAATTTCATTAAATTCATTACTACCTACAGAGTCGCTATAAATTTTTCCAGCAATACTTAATTCTGTAACTCTATAAGATTTTGTACCGACGTATTCCCACTTGTCTGACCTAGTAACATAAGGGGTGGGGATAGAACATTTTCCATTGGGACAAAGGCCAGAGGGGTCGTTAAGCGGCCCCATAACTAAACCGTTGTATGAAACATACAAGTTCGCTCCGTCATTTGATCCTAAAGTTGCCATTTTTATACTACTATTTGTGTTGTGTCGCTATGAAAATCTGGATATGTTGGAAGTGGTCCAAGGGGAACCACATACTTCATTTCTAAAGTTGCGCTGAATTCATAATCAGAATTAAAAGTCCAGTTAAAACTCGGAAAATAAAATTTATTTTGATAAAACGTATCAACTGGAAAGAAATATTCTGTATAAACATCTAATGCTGAAATTTTCATATCCCATGCTAATCTTTGAATTTCTTGTTTAGCAATATTTAAATAATTAAATGAATTATATTTAACTCCATCAAAAGTATACTCTGTCAGAGGGTCATCTGCTTGAGATATATTTCTTAAAAGCGTGCCCTTGAATGTCACTTTTCTCGTGCTTGGCTCTACTATTTCTGCTCCGACATGATAAAATTCCCCACCCACTGGATTATTCGGAGGGTTAAACCATTCTTTTTTCGTAACGCCAGCACTTGTATCAATTGATTTAGAAAGAGTTGTGATATATGAGTCGTAATCAATTGAACTTGAATACGATAGCTTTAAATCTGTAGAATATTTTCTAACATAACTAGCCCGTTTACCATAAGGTTTGTATGTGATTTTCGTAGAAATTAATCTTGTATTTTTAGGGTCTAAAGTTGAATTAAAGTTATCTTCTGAGAATAAATTTACCGCATCAGTTATATTTTCTGCCGATTGAGACATTTTTTCAATTAGTACATTATACATCCAATCTTTAGATCGAGTTATTATTCCTGAGTTCCAATCCAAATCATTAATTAATTCTCTATATAAAGAAACAATTTCGCCTTCTTCCGTATAAGTGCGGACTTCTCCAGAATCAGAGGTAGAGGTATCTTTACTTATTTTAGATATAAAAGAATAACCTTGATCTGCTATGCTTGTATAAAAATTAGTTTTATCCGTAGTGGTTATCGAATAACTTGCTTTTCCGGATTGCTCGTCATAAGTTACGCTTTTGTTCAAATAATGACTAGCTAACGAACCAGAATTCCATCCGAGTTGAGCTTTATAAGCATTGTAAACATCTGTGCATCTCGTGCCCGAACCTGTGAGTAAATAATCTAACCCTGCCTTTGCCGCATCCATTCTCGCACTTACAGAAGTGTAAGTTCCACTATCACTTAACCCAACGACCTCAACATCTTCTACGACAGAAATATATCCATCATCGTCATAATTTAAAGTATGTTTAATCTTAGCTGTGTAGTCTGCGGCATCATTATTAGATAATACCTTTGCTGTAGATGTAAAATTACAAGTAAATGATTGTTTGTCGTATACTTCCGTATGATACCAATGAATAAAAGCTCCAGAACTATCCTGTAATGTCCAAAGATTTATGCCATTGCCTTGTAATCCCGTTGGGATACTTGCTGGGCTTGAGTTAAGTAATGCATTTCGTAAAGCTATAGCCGCTGCTATGCCATCAGAGCTTTCTGATGTACCAACTGTAGAGTTTGCTCCACCGCCCGTACCCGAAGCATACTTTACATTCATGTTCCAGACTATCGAATAAGAATTATCTTCCGATAATTCGAAAGAAATTTCTTCAGAAAACTCTTCTAAAGATTTTAAATCATTAAAACTTAACCCGAAAAATATATTATTCGTAGGCTCTATATATACTTCATAAACAGCTACGTATTTAGCTTTATCGTTATGTATTTCCGTGATGCTTCCCCCACCGCCAGCAGGAAATTCAAGAGAAATAAGCCTGCTATTATTAACGCTAACCCCATTAACAGAAACAGATTGCCCTAAATATGTATTAGCTGAAGTAGGTAAATCAGAACCATTTGATACCATGTTAGCAATTTCATCGGGGTCCATAACTCCCTCAATTGTCACGGTTTGTACGGTACGCCACCTAGCAAGATCTTCTCCGAAAAAATCTCCTTTTGAGGAATAACCTATTAATGTGGCGAATGGTAAATTCATCCTTAATCCTTTTTACGATCCGAATCGTGCCGCTGCCTTCGCCGCTCTTAAAGCAGCGTCTCCTTGGTCTACGTCAAGTTTTTGAGTAACTTCCGATACCTGACTATTAATTAATTCCGCTACATCAACCCCCGGTGTTAAGTTACCTTCATGATGCACGGTTAAATTACCATGATCATGTTTAAAGTTATGATTCATCACCATTTCCGCATCTTGAACCCTCAATCCTTCTGCCGCAAGGTTCGTAACCTGCGTGGTTAATTCTGTAATTTTTGTTTCTAAATTATTTATTGCTGTTGCCATTAAGGTGGCAGCTTGTTGTATATTTTCTACACCCGGAATCTCTGGCGTAATGACTATTTGATCTTTTGCGTCTGGTACAAATCCTTCGGCTGCTCTGTAGGGATTTATTCCCGTTTGCTGTATGGATTTTACTTTATGAGCTTGTCCAGCGCGTGAGTGCCTTGGCGGATTAATAAATGGCTGATCGAATCCCGGTACGTGCTTGACACTTTCGGCGCTATTATATATAATTTTTCCAACTCCTAGAATATTTCTTTCTTTAATTTTACCCGCCGTATAGCCACCCGCTGCCGCAGCAGAAATTTCTGCGGAATGGGTTGCCGGAACAAATCCGTCAGCCGCAAAATCAGATATTCTTTGAGTTAATAAATTATTTGGATTTTTTCCGCGTTTGATTGCTTCAAGATAATCCCTAATTGCTTTCCATTTTCTTGACCCCTCTGCTACGCCTTGCTGGGAGAAAATGTCATTGATTACATTATCCATCGATAAATTTTCTGTCTTTTTCCATAAGTTCAAAATTTTTCTTCTATCGTCATTTGAAAGATAATTACCCCACGTTCCTTTGAAGTAATCTGTTTCTTCCCCTGCTAATAGCCCGCCATAACCTATATTTTCAAGCCCCTCGTGTCTTCTTTGTCTCCTCCACTCCATCATTCCTTGAAGAAGTGGGCTTCTGCTTCCCATATATAGCATATAATCTGGCTGTCTCATTCCCCAAGAATTATTACTATAAAAATTACTTCTATTATTAAATGCCGTACTTCCGAATTGACCCCCAAACGTTCCTGCGTTCATGAATTTGAAATCCATTTTTTCGAATTCTGTGCGACTACGTTCTTTTCTAAAACGTTTAATTAATTCCGTAACGTTTCCGTTTTGTATTGCTTGCCAGACTCTATTATCAGGTTGTTTGCTTATTACGTCAAGGTCCGGCGCAAATCCATTTCTTTCTAATTCTTCATATGCAAGTCTTGATTCTTCGCTAAGAGTAGATAAATCAAAGAAATTAGGAATATGACCCTTAGCTTTATATAATTCATGTAATTTTTGTTTATTTGTATGAGGCCAAGATAATTTATTTATGAGGTTACCTCCCGGGAATAAAGGCTTGCCTCCCAATTTAGCAGCATCGCCACTTAGATTTCTATCATCATCAATAGAATTAATAAATGGTTTATAATTTAATTTAACTAATTCTTCTGACCACTTTTCGCCGAAGGTAGCACTCGCAAGTGGTTTGGCAATAGCTTGGTTTCCAATTAATCTTTTTCTTTCATTTTGTCGCCACGTAGAAGGCAATGGCGGCAATTGATCTGGAACAATTGTATTAGCTGTTGTGCCCATCATATCCCAGCGAGCTTTGATTTTTTCTAACGCTTGAATTTGGGAAGAATTATCTACCTTGAAGGAATCCATCCATTTTTGTGGTCCAAAAATTCTCCCTTGAACATAACCAGCTAATTCCGTAATCTGAACTTTATCCAATAAGCCCTGTCTCTTCGCTGGGTCTGCTTCGGCCATCGCTGTCGTGAGCGCCTTAGAAGCTTTCATTAAAGTTTTAATATTAATTGGTATTCCATTAGAATCTACATTCTGTAATCTACTTCTATAAATTCTAGATCTATATCTATCCCTAGCTACATCCATTGCTCCCGGGCCTTTATTTTCTTGCCCTGCTAAATCTTGTGAAGTAAGAACTCCTGTGCGAATTCCGCCCGCAGGTTTCGTATCTCCTATCGCCGTTGCTGCAACACCCGGATCTACATGAGATTGGTATACCTCTCCCCACGCTACCCAATCTCTTACTGATGCTAAATAATTTACCGCTGCTTGCTCGTTAATACTTTTAGCGTAGTTAAGCGCTTGATTCCATCTTTGTTCTTTTTCTAATGCCGATAATCCTCCGGGGACGAACCATTCCGCATTCTTTGTTTTAAATACATTCCTTGGTCGCGTCACACCTTTATGAAGTTTAGGGTTATTGGGTTCCCACTTTTGTAAATGATCAAAGAATATATCATCTTTACTATTAACATTGAATAGTTCTTTTAATAAAGTATTTCCTCCCTGTCTATAAGCTTGGACTAGGGGGGACGGCTTTGGAGCAGCTAATGGTGCCCCAGTTACTGGAGGTTGTCCTTGAATATTCCCAAGACCTAAAGGTGCTTGAGAATTTCGTTGTAAAGCGTATAAAATTCTTCTTTGTTCCCGTAAAGATAATTTATGGAAATTATCAGGGAATGGGGGGTGCATATGGTTATCAGCCGGTACATTATGGAAATTTGGAATAAATCCTTGCGCTAATAATGGATTTCCTTTCGGGTAATGAAAATCAGGTCGTTGCCAACGTCCTATTATCGGAGCCCCGCCCATAGGGAACGGTGCTAAAATCGGATCTAGCCAAGGGAAAGGATGTAAATGAGGATTATCATAACGTTGAGCCATGACATTTCCCCAAGCTGGAGTTTTACCGCCTACCCCAGCCTGCATTCCATTAACATAGTATTCTTTAAAGTTTTTAGATAAAAACTTAGTTGCCCACCCCCTGCCTATTCTTAAGTTCCCACCGCCTTGCCGCAAAGCATTTATGATACCCGCGTGTCCTGCTAAATGATTGTTGGGCATTTCTCGCGCAAACGTAGTCAATGTTTTATTCCTTAGTTCATTAACGTGTCCGGTTAACCTAACTCTTTGCTCTGCTGATTCGGGCAAATTAGCCCCAAAAGAGTCTCTTAATTCTGCTTCTTCTTTTTCGGTGATTCGTAAGAAATTTCCTCCACCCGCTGGAATTTTTGTTCCTTTACTTTGCCTCCATTTTATCACTGCTGGATCATTCCACGCATACGGATTAAATGGATCTACTCCTTCTTTACTTGGGTCACCTACAGCAATCCCAACAGAATTCCATGCAACTTTAGGAGATCCCTTCCATTTTTTTCCTACTCCCCGTAAGCCTTTCAATGGTGGGAATGTGGTATCTGTTGCTCTTACCATACCCATTGGTGGTTTAAGTGGACCGCCATCTGGCCAAGTTGCAAATGTTGCATCAAACGCACGCCCAGCGTTTATTGCTGCGAGTTGGGGTTTATCCCAATCAAACACCATTCCTTTATGTCCTTGGAAAATATAATCGACCACGTTAGCTGGGTCTATTCCCCAAGAGGCAACAGCATTATTTAAAAATTGTCCATTATTAATTTTCGCATTAGGAACTTGTAGCCCCGGCGCGGCATCCATCAAAGCATTTACTCTTTTTCTTGCGTTGGCTTTATTTGCTCCCGCCATAGCCCCCTTCCCTACGAGAGCATCAATTGTTTGTTTTTGTGCGTTTGTTAATCCCCAAATTTCATCTTTACCTCCTACGTTTGCCACGCTTCTTGGTTTATCTATTAATCCTCCAAATGCTGAAATTTCAATAACATCTCTAGCATTTAATAAAGCCCTATTAATCCCTCCCATTCTTGGCGCGTTAGGAACATTTCCTGCTCCGGGTGCCGGAATTATTGGTTTAGCTTGCCATCCAATGATTCCACCGCTCCAGTCTTTTAGCCATCCCGCTGGCGGTTCTGGAATGCCCAATGGATTCCCCGCCACACCGGGTTGTGGTCGTCTTACGTTATGTCCGCGATTATTTCCCCCTTGAAATCCTCGTCCTGTTCTTGGGTCATTATAATATGTATCTTGTCCCCTAAATCTATTTAAACGTCCAAAGTTCGGTACGAAACCTCCAGCGTTTAACATATCAAGACCTTGTTTTCCTCCTATGTTTTTAACCGCTTCTTGATTTAAAACCCCTTCTCCGCCCTTCAATATAGCTAATTGTTCTTCATTGAAATTCGGAACATATCCACCTGTATGGTATTTAGGAATATGTCCACCCGCTCTTAATATAGGTACTCTAGGTACTCTTCTGGGGCCTCTGGGCGTACTTGGTTTTCTTTCAGGTAATCCAGTCGGCGCTCCCGGCAATGGTCGTGGGTCCGCCGGTCTCACCCTACCTCTCGGATCAGCCTGTAGTTTCCCTGTAATGTCTTTTATTTGCTCGTCTGACAGCGGTCCTTTCAGCAATGTTTCTGCGGCTAATTTTGTTCGTCCTGTTTTCTGCGCGCGATGTTCCGTATAACGAGCATTTATTTCATTCCAGTAATTATGCCGCTTATAAGATTCCGTAGATAATGGGTGGTCAGGTCTACGAAGTTTTGCTTCATTTTCGTCGTATGTCAAAGCTACGTCTAAATGTTTTGCCCAATCATTCCCAGTTGTTTCTGCTTTTATCCTTTCTAGATTAAGTAGCTCTTTTCCTTTTCCGCTAGACCAAAAATTACTATCTAATCTTCTCGCTGCAAGTTTTGTCCTTGCATTCCATCTCCCAGATTGGTCTGAAATTATACTTCGTTTTGCTTTCGTTTCAAATTCTTTCTTAGCTATCCTTTCCATAGCTTTCATAGCTTTTGATTGGGCTTTTTCTCCAGTAGTGCCAAAGTATATATCTTTATCAGTTATACTTCCACCCGTTGCTTTTATTGTTTTCGCCCATACGTCTAAGTGCGCTGCCTCATGTACAACTTCCCTTAATACCTCTTGTATTAAATCTGATCGTCTGCTAGCAGATGGTCCATAACGCCCCCCGCCGGGATCACTTGGTAGACCAATTTTTCCAGTAACAAAATCTTTAGGCTTTTGAAGCATGTTAGCTGATTCCGGTCCAATATTTATAAGCCCTTCAGCGTAGTAGAACGCCGCATTCGCGCCTTTCATGTCTCTACTTATTTTAATCCAATCTCCCCATCCTGATCTGCCCTTAACGCCTTCTGGCATGTTTATACCGGAAGATTTCATAAGTTTGGCAACTTGCGTTTCTATATTTTCGTCCAATGGAATAAAGTTAGGAACATGACCCGAAGCTCTTATTCCGCCCAACGGTCTAGGTTTTTTCGTTATTCCTGTCTCTAATCTCGTTGTCGGTAAAGGTCTCGGTCTTGATACTTGTGCGTTCGGTGCTTTTAATAATTCTCGACTATGAAGCGGTAACCTATTTGAACCAAATGGTGACCTTCTACGATTCGGGTTAGTTATAGATTCTCTAGCTTTTAGAATATCTTGAATTCTTCCTTTCGGTAAATTAATTCCTCTCTCCGAAGAAATTCGCATCAAATCTTCTATCGAATCTGCAAACCCCGCATTAACTGGTATAAAATCAAATTTATTGGCTCTCCACCGGTCAGCACTTTCGTTGTATGAACCAACTAAATTTAGAATAGAAGCACTATCCATACCACTCCATGCTGAAGAAGCCATTCTACTTCTATTATATAAATAATTTTTAACAATTTCTTCTATTTCGGGCGCTGCTTGCCCAACGATAGGATCAATAATCTTAAATTCTCCAGTCTTCGAATTATACCTAGCATTGTCAGTTCTTACGTCTGAAACTATATCTGTTCCTTTTATGAACGAGTCATCCCCCATATTTACATGGCCTAACATGGCAAGTTCTTTTCTAAGAACCTCTTTCATTTTGTCTTTAGGAAGATCTCGATAAGTTATATCTGAATTTCTAAGATGATCTTCGTATAATGTCCACCCATTCTTCCTCATCATATCAACAATGAGTTTTTGCTCTGGTTCAACCCAGTCCCCTAAATCTTTACCAAGTAATGCTCTTTGTTTGTATACTGGTTCTGGATGAAATTTATCTCCCAACACCCCCACTTGATCAAATACATTTCTAAATCCAATTAATGATTCCTTCTCGTAAAGATCACCTAGAACATTACTTGTATTTAATCTAGCTGCAATTTTTTCATAAAATTTGAGTTGTTCTCCATCCAAAGTAGCAACTATTGGTTCGTTATGCGGTATTTTAATCGCTTGATCACCATGCAAAAATACCGTGCTTTCGAATCCGCGCCCCAAGAAATTACTATCAGGAACTTTTAATCCAGATTTAATTAATCCATCTGGATGTTTGAAATCATATTGATCTAGTCCGCGCGTGTAATCTCCCTTCTTATAATTTCGTTTAAGTTTTAATTTGTCTGCAAATTTGTTGAACTTCTTGAATAGTCCCTCACGACCCGATTCATCAAGCTTTGTTGTTTTTAAATTTTTATCTGCGAAATTAGGAATAAATCCTCCCGCATATAAGCCGGACGCAAGTTTATTATTAATTCTTTGGATTTCTTTATCCGCTGCCTCTATAGCCTCTCTTTGACTTTGTGCTCCCGCCGCATCGCCGTTCCTCAATCTTTCATTTAATTCATTTATTAATCCAAATTTGTCTTGCAGTAATTGATCTCTTAATGCGATTAATTTATCTTTTCTTTCTGCTCTATTTACGGAGTCTGCTTCGTACTCTCTACTCCTACGGAAATCTGGATTCCTGCGTGGGTCTCTTTTATCAAAGTCAATTAACCCGATAGAGCCATCTCTATTTCTTTCTAATTTCCACCACGCTTCGCTAATAATATTGTTATATTGTTTGGGGTCGTTTGCAATTCTTTCTCCCAAACGAAAGATTCTATGATCTGTATTTTTCAATAAACCCCGTATCAATGATCGATCTTCCATATGTTGACCTGATCTAAGTTTTTCAATCAATTCTTTAGTTTGCATTATATCTCGCGCAATGATTGCTTGATTGTACATTTCTTCCAGAGTTTTAAGTTCCATCCCAGCTTGAAATTCATCTTTATGTGTAAAGTTTTGTAAATTAAGTCTTATTAATTCCTGAATTTCATTTGCTTTTTCATTCCATTTTTCAGCCCCCAACATTAAGAATCCTTGGGTGTCATGAGGTCGCCTAATTGTTAGATCCCCGTCTTCCCCTTGTATTGGGTTTAATTTTCCCATTAAGGATTTTCTATATTCAAAAATTTGAGATTGTAATTCAGCGTTCGGTTCAATAAAGCTCCACATGCCTAATTTTCTTCTATGTTCCGGAACCATTAATTTACCGATCCCTCCCTTCCCGCCGTATTCAACGTCAAATTGCTTCCACCATTCAGCCGCTCGATCATCCTCAACGTCCCCCATTAATCCCCAAATATGTCCTTTGGGTCCAGTTAATTCAAAATCTTTATTTCTCTCTGCGTGTTTTATAGACTCAATTAATTTCTTTCGGTGTCCAAATGTTATTTTTTTAGCAGGGAAATGTCCTTTTCTATCCATAAGGTATGGGAAGATTCTCGAACTAACTTCACTGAAAGAACCTTTCGGTGGGTTAGCCATCTTAGCTTCATAAGCGCCACTTGAATCTAGACCTTTCCAATATTTACCGTAGTACCCAAAATTACCATACTCCGGTAATAGTTTTAATTGTGGACTACCCGCTGTATCCCATGCTTTGAATTCTTCTGGCCACCATGGAATTTTTTGCCACCCTATTTCTGTATTAGACCACTGATCATGTTTAGAATTGTATTTCGCAGCGCCATCGCCAGCCCCCCATCTTAGAAGATGAGCGTCAGAATGAATTCCTGATCCGCCCTTGTCCCACGGCGTAAATTTCGTACCTCTATGTAGTGCGGTCCATGTCGGGTCTCCTAATGTAGCGTTGTGTGCTTCATGCACGGGCATTCCTACGTCATGAATATATTTTGATTTTAATTTTTTAAGATGTTCTTTTTGTTTAATATGATATTCGATTGCATTGTGTCGATGCATTAAGAATTCTCTTAATTGACCAGTTCTTGCTCTATAGTCTTCTCGTCCTTCTCCAGAAATTAACTTATTAATTCCCCAAACACCAATACCTTTTCCTAAATTTAATAATCCGGCCCCAAAATATTGAAATTGTTTAAGGAATTCCTCTGGTAAAGCTAACCCACCTGCAAGAAGTGGGTTATCTACCTTATCTGCAAAGTAACCTAACCCTAGCGTACTATACCTCGCTATTTTATCCATTACTTTATTTTGTAATTCTTGACTATCTTTATCTTGACTAAAGAACGCTCCTTGTCTTCTATTTTCTGCAATACCTTGCTGTAAGTCTGAGAATGGATTTAGAGATGCTCCCATTAATTTCCAAGCATATTCTAATTGGGAGAAATCTTCTAAGAATTTTCCTGAATCTTTATCCAAACCCATTATACTGTTAAAAGCTTTATCTTGCCAAGCTTGCCCCATGGCTGTTGATTCTGCTGCTAAAGCTCCTTCTGTCATTGCACCTAGGACAAATAATGGAGCCTCTGCTCCAGCTAAAGCAACGGACCCTATAGCATTTAACCTAGGCATTTTAGTTAATCCACCCAATTCTTTAAATGCAGTTATTTTAGTTTTAAAACTAGCTCTAAGTTTTTCTACTCCTTTTAAATTTTTTGCTTTTGCGGCGGCATGACCCTGTTGAACAATATCTGTCATGTCATTCCAAATTTTACTTAATCTATATTTTCTGTCTAAATAATCTTGAGTAATTCCTATTCTCCCCAATCTCCCGATGTCTTTCGCAGATTCAATTGGGTTTTTAGCAAATTCTATTCCGCTTTTTATTTGTCTCCGCAACCAACTTTCTTGCCCATGAGTTTTCGGTACGTGACCATTGTTAATAAGCCATCCTGTATGAGATCTAAGCTCTCGTGCGTGTCGCGCTCTGAGCTCGTCTATCATTGTAGATTTTGTTCTCGAAGATATATTTTTATTATCTGAAATTCTCAAAAAATCTCGATGTTGTTTTTCAACTAACCCCATGGTTAGATTACTTGTTTTACTCTTGCCCAATTGTGGGTTTACGTTTGCTGGGTGAGTGGTTCCGGGATCGGTAATTGCTTTAAAATAATCTCTAGCTTGATATGAGAGAGCGCCCGCTAAAATTGGATCAGGGTGCTCCTCGAAGGTTTTCATAATCCAATTATCAAAAAACGTTTTATTTTTCGTAGGGGATTCATTTTTCTGTTGTTGTCCTTGTTGTCCTTGACCCCTTGTAATTATGGCAAAGTTTGGAATTAGTCCACCCGCATTCATAGCTTGAAGATTACTTTCTCCAATTTTATCTACGGCACTTTTCTGCATTACGAATTCTCCCGGGGCTAAAAATGCCGGAATATTTTTATCAGAGCCTTTGACTTTTCCTCCAGTATGATATTTAGGGATATGGCCTAGAGCTCTTGGTATTGTACGTGAAATTTTTCCGCTTTTACCACCTCTCGTGCGAGTAGATCCTACTGTATGATCTGGCATATCTGGAAGAAATTCGGCCCTTCTTAAATGATTTAAATCAGCAATTGGCTTTTCACTCGTAAAACGGGGGCCTCGTTTCCTTCTGTTAAATTTATCAGAAGCCTTTGCCTTTAGATTTGCCATAAATGATTCGGTTTTATTTACGGCTGGCCGGAAAATTTTCTCAGAAAATATATTTACCGCATCATTTAATTTACCCTTAGTCTTAGCTCTCCCGTAATCCATCCCCAGCAACGCAAACCCTTTGGCAGTTTTCCTCGTGATTTTCGCAGCTTCTTTATATTCTTTCAGATCAATTAAACTTCTTATTGACCGACCTAGAGTTTCTGGTGAGAATCCCGGAATTATGGGTAAATCAAAGCCGTGCCGTTCTTTTATATTAGGCGTAAATTCCATTGAGGTAAAGTAATCTGATGATCTTTTAAATCTTTCGTCACCCTCCCTTATAACTTCCCAATATCTTTTTCCAGTTAAAAGCTCGTTCCATGATAAATTGATTTCCTGCGATGGCGCATTTATTCCCGGTATTGCTTTTCCCTTACCAAAATATTCAAAATCATACGACTTAAGCATGTCCATTTCTGCTTTTCTCGGTCGATATTCTATGTCGCCCGAATATCCTACGGTATAGTCGGGATATCTTATTTTGTCCGCTTCCCCCCTTCGTAAAGTTCTACTATTAACTTTTCGAGCTTGATCAGCAATTGAATCTGTTCTTCTTTTTGACTCTTCCGGGTTATTAAAATAAATTTGTTCTACTTCTGATCTCCATCGTTCGAGTTCTTCCCTACGATAGCGAGACATTTCCATGTCGTGCTCAAGTAAGTCATCGATTGAATTTCTTGTCATATCCCCGTGCCCACGAAGAATACTAGTTTTTATTTGTTCAAAACCAGCAAATTTTAATCTTTCTTCCTTTGCTGATTTAGCTGAGATTTCTGACATTTTTTCTTGCAAAACCTCTAACATTCTTATTCTATTCAGTTCATCAAAACTACTATATTGCCCGAACTTTGGCCCATAATAATCATGGGAACCTTCTATTTCCTTCCAATCTTTTCTGTTTAATATATCTCTTACTTTTTGAAGGGATTCCCTACCTTGTTGAATATGAGACGCTTCATGAACAAAAGTCGATAACGCATGAATTCCCTCGTCCATAGCCGTAGAAGATGGGGCGCGTTTTCCGCTCGGCAACGTTTCAAATTCTTTTCTAGTTAAACCCGCCCAAAAATGTTTAAAAATTGATTTATTCGTTGTTTGTTTAAGATCATTCCAAGGTATGTCTCTAATACGACTAATATCTTTAGAAGACAGAACAAGTTCAGACCCCTTTATTTTAATGGGCGATTTACCTTCCGCAACTAACGCCTCTATATCACTTCTTCCCCTAATTCTAGATTCTACGCCCTCGTTCCAATCAAGCCATCCATGTTGAGCATAAGCTCTCCACCCCCGATGTCTAAGATAATTATCATCTGCAACTCTAACAAGTTCAGACATCTCCTCGGGAGAGAAATTATATTGACCAGTTTTGCTTGCTATCTTTGCTAAAAATTCCAGTAACTCCCGATCAGTATCTAAATTAAATGCGGGTCGTAAATCGCCTTCAAAATTTGGAATATGACCCAAACCCCTTATCGATGGAACTCTTGGGGGTTTCTTTTCGCCCGAAAAAGGTCGCTTGATTTTATTGATTATATCTTTGGGTAACTCAGATATAGGCTTAGTTAAAGCACCACCCTCTGGGTTTATAAGAGCTCTTCTACCTGATGTAAATCTTCCTCGGCCAGCTTGCCTATTTTTCCGATACTCTCGAACCATTCGGGCCTTTTCTAATCTTTGAGTTAATTTATGTTTAAGTCTTTGGAGCGGGCTAGTTAAAAATTCTCTCGTATACCAATCGTCATAATCTTTATATTCTGCACCACTCTTAATGTCATAAATTTTTCCACCTCTTACAGTTGTTTCCGCATTGTACCTATTTCTTGCTTTGTCGTAATCAGTAAGTTCTATGGGGGAGGGTATCTGTTGAACTTTTGATCCTAACACATTAAGAAATTTTTCATTAATATTAAACATTTTGGAAATATCTTCCAAAGAGCGGATGGGTTCGCCTATTGTATATTTTCCAGTTTTTGGATCCTTACTTGTTCTAAAAGGCTCACCATTTTCATCAACGTATACGGTTCCGCCATGAACTTTAACAAATCCATCCCCAAGATTCACTCCCTCTATCCCAACGTTTACCCCCTCTATAACACTTGGAAATTCGATTTTTTTATCTTCAAAATTAGGTATATATCCTTGCGCGAACCTTGGTAGCCTTGGCGGTTTTCTTCTTGGCGAGCTTGGTATTATTGGTCTTCTATTACCGGGTTTATGTGGGTGAGTTTGCGGTAGTTTACTTACAGGGTTTTTAATCGTTTCTGGTTTATTAAACGAGGGGCCTCTTCTTCTTGTTTTTTTCTTATCTTCTGGCTCGATTCCTTTCTTACTTTCTTCTAGTGATGCTTCTACTTGATCATTTATGCCCACAGCCTTTAAGAACGTTTTCCATAATTTTTCCAACTCTTCCGGAGACATATTCTTAAACTCTTCTGGGGATATATCCCCGAACCCTTCGTCAGCAAAATTGGGTACGAATCCCTGCGCGGACCCTTGTCGTGCGAACATTGGGTTGGATGGAGTCATACTTGCGCCATGTGTTTTTCTAATGGCTCCGTATGCTCTTCCCTTAGAAGTACCTCCGGGCTCATGAATTTTATTTGTTACAAATGCTCCCTCGTAACCGAAATTTGGTATATGGCCCTCCGCTGAGTGATATCTGACATTATTAAGTCCTACAGCGCTTGCTTCTCGTTTTACAGATGCTGCGTGAGCGGGGCCAGCTTTTTTGGCTGCTGACATAGCGGAAGCCCCCGTATAAGTTCTTCCTTGTTGTGGTTGTGCAAAATTAGGAACATATCCTTGGGCATGTAATTTATTGCTTTCTAACATACCCTTAATAAATCTTTTCGTAATTGGATGAGCTCCTTCTTCTGCAAAATCTCTAAAGTTTTGATATCTTCCTGTATTAATGATATCGCCAAGAATATTTCGTTCTATGCCTATTATTTTTCTCGTAGAGTCTTTATCTTTTTCTGGTATTTTAGATAAATTTAAACTACCAATCCAAGCATTATACATTTTTTCCATGTCCATCGCTACATTTGCCCTAGAAGCATTAAACCATGTTTTACCTTTTTCTAGATTGCTTTGTTGGCTTCGTAAATTCATTACTTTTACATCAACGCCTGCCCCGCCAGTTAAATCCTGCACGTCTAACTCTAAAGGACGTTTTCCTTTCTCGTGCCTATTAAAGAAATCTTTAACCTGACCTTCTACAGACATCCCTATTCTAGGAGTACCTCCTTCTAAATGAATATTTCTAAGCATATGATAGAAATTTAATTTATCATCGTCACTATGTATCAACAAACGCTCTAATTTATTTTCTCTCATTCTAATTTTTGCAGCTAGTAAATTAGATTCTGTCGCCATGAAGCCTGTGTTTAATTTCTTATAATCCCCCTTTTCAATATCTGCTTTAGTTAAATTTTCAGCTAATTTTTTATGGCTTTCTATTTTCTTAGAAGACCAAGCTCTCGCATCTTTATCGGACATTTTTCTAAGTTTAGCTAGTCTAAATAATTCTTCCCCTGCCTTTGTGTCCGCTTCACTCTCACCAACTTTACCCATTTTACTAGAGATCATGATTCTCATAGCGTTTCGCAAATGATGCTGTTTCCGAACGTCTTTAGCTAAATCAATAGAGTAATTTTGAATTGCGCCTGCGCCAATTGGAGCTAAATTCCATTTAAGTCCCGTAAACGTAGACCCACCATACTGCCTTAATCCTTCAGTTTTAGTAGGGGATAAATTAGATACGGAAGCATAAGCTTCGGACATTCTTTCATAAGCATCTTGAATATGAATTTGACTTCCTACTACGTTGCCTCCAATTTGCGGCAACTCAGGTCTAGGCCGACCTAATCCTCTAGCCCAAAAGAACTCATCTGAAGCTGTTTGTAACCCTGAAATTTTATCTAGTTTGATTAATCTTGATTTGGTTAATGACTTTCGTAGCGCGTTTAGATCAAATACATGTTCGTACAATTCATTATTTTGATCTTTCCATTCTCCCCCTTTTATTTTTCCAGAACTTAATAAATTATCATACGAAAGATGAGGTGCAAATTGTGATACGTAAGCTTCTGCTCCTACAATCTCTGGCAAATCTCCTGCCGTAGCTTTCCTTTGTTTTATCCTTAATTTTCTAAGAGATTCTGCGTAGAAATCCCCTAATTGAGATTTATGATGTACTAATTTATTTCCGATCATTGCGTCTGAAGAAGCTCCGATAAGATTACCGTGAATTTTACCGCCCGAAACAGACCAATTATTAATTTCCCCATTCTTTCTTCCCCATTTAAAATTAAGAATTTTTGCATTAACTTGTTGTAACTTCGTTTGCCTTGCTTTCGTAAATTGTGCTAAATCACCGCGCCCGCCCGTAATAACAGAACTCATTAAATCATACCCACTCCACCAATTCCAATCTTTATTATAAGCTGCTTCGTTATTTCTATACGTTATTAAGTTCGCTCGTTCCGCGCTCCATTTATTTAATTGAGTAATTCCATCTATAATTCTTTGTTTCTCAGGGTCTCCTTTATAAAGCTCTCTTAACTCTGAATTTTTGATATCCAACTTCCCAATTGTTTTGCTATGAGCAATCTCTGCTTCATGTGCGTCAAGTTGTCTTACAACTTCAAAGTTTTCTCTAGACTTACGTGAGTTGTAAATTTTAAATCCTGTATTCGCAAACCCGCCTATTACTGCGCCCCACGGTCCGGCAGCCGTAGCACCGCCCCCCATGTCTCCAGCTAAATTTAAAACTTCTGCGGCAAACATCGACGACGCTCCAGCCGTGTTTAATTGATCGCCGTACCTATCCATTATCGCTCTAATTTCGCCAGTTCTTTCATCATATTGCCAATGTTTCTGATGAAGGTATGCGTCACCTAACAGTCGCGCTGTTCGAGATACTGCGTAACCACCCACTGCTCTTGAAGCCATTGCTCCACCGAACGGTCTAGCAAACCCATAAGTCAATAATGGAGCAGCAGCTTCCGTAGCCATATCCCTATAATCAAAGAATTGCCCACCTACAATGCGTTTTTGCGGTCCATCGCCAGTCATACTTCCCCCCAAACCAATCGGCCCAGCTTCTCCTGCGCGGCCATATCCTCTTGCGTATCCCGCAGAATCCATCATTTTTTGTAACCCAACGTGAGCAGCGATTTCTGCAAGAATTAATGGGCTAGACTTTGCGAGTCCGCTCATCATTTTTCCATCCATACGAACTCTTTGCGTTTGGTTTACGTCACCCCCTAATAAAGTTCCTCGTTGCTTCCATGCTTCCGCCCAATCACCGGACATCGTATAACCTTTCCCTGCGGTTTCTCGCCTACCCTCGTTTAAAGCATGCAAATGTTCGTTATATTTTCCATACGTGTGCTTAAAGACCGCTTGACTTTCTGCATGGGAAAGAGGGTTGCCGCTAGCATCAAAGAAATGACCCCACATATTTTCCGGTATCCCAGAGAGTTTTAACGTATCTAATAATTGGTTGGTGGTTGGTCTATAGTCTCCTAAATTACTCGGGAAATCTCCCAATGCCGTTCTAAATACTCCAGCCGTTTGCCTTGTCACTCCTTTATTCGATAAATCTTTTAATTGAGATTCCGTATGGGAATTGTTTATTAAATCCTCATTAAATAAATGTTGATACACTTTATTGGCTGAAGATCTATGTTTTCGAAATTCGTTAATTCTATTTATGTATTGTTTCGTAAGGTTGTCTTGTGTGCGGAGCATGTTTGGGTTTTCTGCGTTTAAGTATCTAGCAATTTTTCCAGAATATTTATCTATACCGCCAACTAACCCCGAAATTCCACGAACCCTAATATCATCCATTGGACCGAGATCTATTTGACCTAAAGATTCTAATCTAAATCCCCCGATAGCCTTACCAACTTCAAATATTTTTGTGCCTCCCGCGCCTAACTTACTAAAACTTTCACCTATCCTAGTTTTCCAACTTAATAAATCATTAATTTGAGCGATCCTAGATTTAATTGATTCTCTTTCCATATTCGTTAAGGTTTCATCGCCTAACGATTGAGTCAACCCAGCACGTTCAACTTTTAGCTGTTTTGCTATTCCCGGCCCGCTCCCAAATAAATCTGTAATAGTCCTAAGCACGCCCGGACCCTTGATATGGCTTACTCCATAATTTTTCTCAAAAGCTAAACTATCTGTAATTGCTGCAAAAGACTTAGTTGCATTTCCGTCAGATAAAAGGGAAAATAATTTTTTACCATGTGTTGAAGCGTCTGGATCAAGCCCAGACTCTGTTAGAATTTTTTTAAGATTTTGTAAATCATCTCCAGCTAATAAATTTTCTTCATTAAGAGTAGATAAATTAAGTAATTTCGTAATTCTTTTGTATTGACTTCTATCTAAACCACCCAATTCATTATCTGGATGTTTCATCATATATTTTAGAACTTTTTTAACGTCCTTGTAATACTCTGTTCGTCCGCCTCGATGAGCAACTCTGTCTTTAAGATTCCCAATTGCTTGCATTGGCCTTGTTTCTGATAGCCAATCAACGCCTCCCTGAAGGACGCTTCTTAAAAGATTACCTGATTTACCTACGATATTGGTATCACTAAATGCTTCATATCCTCTCCACCATTCCCCGAGCCGTTTTAATTTACTTGCTTCCATTTGCCTACTATGTAAAACTGATTCCCGCATCTGATCATTATATTTTAACAGCGCCGCCGTAGTTATGTTTCCGCCTTTACCAATAAATTCTTGCGCTGTTGATCCCCCTAATCTACTGGCAACTCTTTCTCGGATATTTTGCAAGTCCGCTGGGGTCATCCTGTTAAATTCGTCTATGTAATTTGAGCTTGTTGTTTTACCGGAGTAAGTTCTATGTATTTCTTCCAATACCGCTCTTTCAAAATCTACCCCAGTTAAATCAAGGGATGTAGACGTCGCATAATTATGTAAATTATTCTTTGAAAGGATTTTAGATATTTCTTCTTGGACGTTTAATATTTGTCCTGCTGTATCTCCAGATATAGAAATTGTATTTCTTGTTGATGGGTCTCCAGATATATTGAAAGAAGTGACTGAGCCATGTTTATTAATAACTCCAGTAATTTCATTCATTAAATCTGGGTTACTTGTTAGTCTTAGTAAATCTCTCGGCCCTATTTCAAAATTAGTATTATATCCTGAAATTCTTGGTTCAAGATTTATTGCTGTGCTAGTTCTCGGTCTGGACCATCCTCCATTAGAGCCCCGTGTCCAACCAGCCTCTTGTACTTGACTTGAAAGAGTCTTAAGTCTTTCATTAATTTCAAACTCAAAAGCTTTTGCTATTCCTTTCGCTTCGAACCCCGCTGGCGTATCTAATAATTCTTTGGGAATTTTGTTTAAACGATCAAATAAATCGTCTTCTAAGCGTTGCGTGACATGTCTTATATCTGCTCCCGTGGGTCTTTCGCTTGTAATCCAATCTAACGTGTTAGAAATCGGTCCGCTAGATGGAATAAAACCTTCTGCTGCGTACGGATTAAATCCATGTGTTGATTTAAATCTACCCGCGTAACTTTTACCCGCTTTAGACTGTCTAGGTGGCATAATTGCCGGTTGAGACATGCCCGGAAATTTTTTAACAGTCTCTCTCGAATTTGCTGTCACACTCCCCATGCCCGAAATTCCAACGCGAGTTGGTGCGCCAGCTACGTAACCAGAAGCTGCGGCTAAACTTCTCTCCGCAATTCCTCTATTAAAATTCGGCACAAACCCCTTAGCGAACCCTCTGTCAGATTGGAATTGACTTAATAATAAATTATATTTTCTAATGTCGTCAAATTCTTGCCTAATTTGATCTAATAATTGATCTCTTTTCTTGGGGTCTGGGGTATTTCGTGCGTTTATTATTTTCTGCTCTAGTTTACCAAGCTTTACCCCTGATGCCCCAGTTATATTAGCATGTAATTTTTGAATTTCTCCCCATCTAGTCGTTAGGGCCTTGTCTTCATTTAATTTTTTAAGATCATCACCCGCGATTGTAGGTAATTTACCTAACATTACTCCCCCGGGTTGACCCTTATTTGTTGTTAAATCAGCTAAAGCTTTCTTAAGTGCTTCTAGCTGCTTCGCGTGTTTTTCTTGAGCTTCTTGCGCTGTCCGATTTGCTCCTGTTTGAACATTTCCTGTGGCTGATGGGATTCCCGCGTGAGGTTTCCCTGAAGACGCTGCGCCTCTCGTAGCAGATTCTTGGATGCCCGTTTGGAACTGTTGTAATAATCTATTAAATTCATTTTGAGCATCATTTAATTCTCTTTGAATTTCTGGCGTAACCCCACCGCCTCCGGGCTTTCTTGCAATATCTCTTTTTCTTGTTGCTCTACTAACGCTCTCTAAAGCATTCGCAAGTTGGCCCGCTACTTCATTCGGGTCAATTCCCAAATTCGGAATTCTTGCAATGTCTTGACCAACGGCTTCAATTAATTGTCTTGCTTGATTCGTTCCTAACTTACCAGCGGTTACATCTCCTAAAATATTATTAATTACGCCTCCGGCTGCGCCCCCTTGACCAACTGCAACCCCACCTAAAATATTTTTTAATTCTCTAGCTCTATTCGCTTGGTTTTCTGCTTTTTCACCAAGTGTTCTTGTTCTCTTTTCTCCTTTAACTGCGGCTTCTACGCCAACCATTTTACCCGCAGTTTGATTTACCATATTTGTATTTACTAATTTAATTCTGTCTGCAAGTTCTTTAAACGCTGTATCTAATTCATTAGTAGTTTTATTGAGTTTGCTCATGCTTTCTTGAGCAGTAGCTAATTTATAAGAAGAGCTTGCTAATTTATTTAAATTACCTCTTAAAGATTCTATATCGCTATCTGTGCCAGAAGAAATTTTAGTTAATAAGTTTTGATCTTTAAAAATATTTTTTATAAAATCATCTATACTTTGAGCTCTCTCTTCTCCGGTTTTACCCCGAAGCAATTCTTGAATAAATCCAATACCTTTCCCTTCTCCCGCCGCCGTTATTATTTTTCTTATCTCTGCATCGCTCATCATTGCTGCTTGATCTATCGAAGTGATTCCTTGTTGCCCCGCAACTTTCATAAAATCTGCCGCAAACATGGATAACGCTGTTCCTGTTTCTGAACCCGGACCACCCATTCTCATATTAGTTATGCCAAGGTTGCGACTCATCCAATCCGCAATTCCAAGTCCACCAGCTTTTATACCTAATAATTGTTGTGTTATTTTGTCATCCCTATTAAATGCTTCAAGCCAGCCTTCTCCTAACAAAGCGCCGCTGATTCCCGCCGCTCTTTCCCCCGACATATCCCCCACTAACCTTGAAAGAGCTACGCCTTGATTATCTTGCGCGGTTTTTATTGATTGCTTGTGAGCTTCTATTTCCTTTTGATGAGCGCCACGCTTCTCTTCTAAATCTGACTTTCTTTGCTCTAAAGTTTGAAGATCGATTGCTGATTTTAAATCACTGAAATATTGAGCAAGCTTTGTTGAGCTATTAATCCCTTCAGCCATTGCGTTTTTGAAATTACCTAATTCTCTATTTGCGCTTTCTTGTAAATTTGTTAACCGCGTAATTTCTGACAACATTGAATTAATGTCATCAGGCATTTTATCCATTTTGAGTTTCTTCGCAATTTGATCTTCAGAAATTTTTTCTGCATCTCGAATACGACCCCTAGAAAGAGCCGCTTGCTCTCTTAACAGATTAGCTTTTTGAGGATCAACCATTGCCATTCTTATAGCGGCAGATTCATAAGCTTGAGCCGTAGCTTCTAACATTAATCTTATTCTATCAGCATTTGCTTGAACAGCCTGCCCCCTCAAAGCTCTCGTTGAAAGATCGTTTTCTTGCCCACCCAAGAACTCCAAATTATGTAAAGCCATTTGCAAAGCTCCACGCCCCGCTTGCATACCAAAAAATTGACCTATTCCGCCACCTTGTTGTGCTTGAACTCGCGTGGACATTTCATATCCAGATAAATTAGTTAGAAAATTAAATAAATCTTTCCCTTGTTTGCTTGGGTCTAAGAAAGAACTAACACCCCCAGCCACGGTTTGATTTTTATCGAATTGAATTTGCCTTCTTGCTAAATCATTTCGAACCTTAGATAATTTTTCATCAGAATCAGCTTTTTGACGAATTAAAATAAGTTCTTGAAGCTGTCTCTCTGCTATGGATGCCAATCTATTTGTTGCAAAATTTGTACCGCCTAAAGCTTTCTTATTGTTAGCTATTAGAGATCTAAGCTGTCTTTCAACTTCTTCTAAATCAGAAGTTCCATAGGTTTTACCCATCACTTCAAGTAAGTTTTGTTCAAACTTTGCTGCATTTGCTCCCTGTTCTTTTGAGATATTGGATAACTGCCTAGCTAATCCTGAAAATTTTCTTACAGATTCAAACATCGCTTTCTTATTGGTATCTGTAACTTTTTGAACTTCCGCTATAACTTTTTCATTTCGAGCCATGCGTTCCATACTTTCTTGAAGTCTTTGTAGCGAAGACGTGCCCATTGCTCCGGTGTTTCTGCCGAAAGATAAAACACCTTTTATACTCTCCATTGCCAAGCTTCTTTCATTCTTAGCTCCTTTTCTATCAAAATCTCTTAAAAATTCTGTAACTCCTTTAAATATTTCGCGAGATTGTTGCTCATTTTCTTTCGCAGATTCTAAATTAAATTTTTGTTTCGCTCTTTCTTCTGCTAATTTTTTTTCTAATTCTGCTAGAGCTTTTATTTCTCTTTGAGCATTTACTAAATCTCTCCCTAAATCTTGAAGGGTATCCCTTAATAAACTAAAGTCATTTCTATTAAGTTCTCCAATTGCGTTCCCTAATTGTACGCTTGCTCCATATTGACCTTTTAATGCTGCAATAACATTTTTTTGTGAACCAACTAAGACGTTATTTCCACTAGCGATATCTTCAGATAATTTTTCTATATTTAAATTTTTAAAAATATTTGCGCCTATTTCGGAAGCACTTGGCCCACCGGCTACGAAAATATCTCCTTTCGCACGATTAGTTACATCACTTACTTTCGATCCCCCTAAATAAGATTCCGTTCCGAGTATATCCGTAGGAATATCTAATATCATTTTCAGACCTTGTTTAAGAGAATTGGAAAAACCGTAAAGATCTCCAAGACCAGTTTCTTTATCAACCGCACCCGCTATTTGGAAAGCTATTCCTTTCTGCTCGTTAGATTTCGCTAATTCTCTTTGAACTTTAGCTACTTCTTCTTGAGCTTCGGTGGCATTCTTTGCGGAAAGAATTTGTTGTTTATAAACTGCCGGAATTTCCGCTAAGGCTTGAGCTAAATCATCTTGTAATCTTTTGATTTTATCTGCGGAAGCTTTATTATCTTTTAAAGAAGCGTTAAATTTATCAAGACTTTGGAGATATTTAGAAAGAGCGTCGTTGCTTCTTTGGAAATGAGCTTTTGATTTTTCCATAGCTTGCTTATATTCTCCAGAAATACTCGAAATAGCCTTAGCTGTACTATGTAAAACTCCTCCTGCGGCTGCAATTCCGCCAATTAAAAATCCAGCTTTGCCGGGTAATATTGTCATAACTGAAGCCGCCGTACTGACAGCTTCTCCTGCTCCCCCTAAAGCTTGACCAAATTTAGAGGATTCTCCCGCTAGTTGCTGTAATTGACCAGTTAACATTGGGAGAACAAACGAAGCTTGAAAAGCGTTATTTTTAAGTCCTTCATATTTAGAAGTGGCTTCTTCTATAACTTTTCTCTGTTTGCCGTAAGAAATATCTAAATCATGCTTGGCTTTACCAACAGTGCCTTTTTGGGTTTTAGCTTTGCCCCTAGCTTTATCTCGCTCCGCTCTTTTATCTTCCATTTCCAATCTTGCGCGCTCTAACTCTGGGTCAAGATATGTTTTTCTACCAGTAGTAGGATCGACAACGGTCTTTCTGTCTTTTGCGCTTTTACTTTTTCTTACTTCTCTAAATTCGTCTATTGATTCTTCATGAGCTTGACTTGCTCGTTCTGCTTTTGATTCTAATTTTTCTAATTTCTTTTCTTCTTTTGCGAGAGTTCTAATTCTTTCTTCTTCTGCTTTTTCTAATCTTTCTAATGCGGGCGCAGCATCGCCAAGTGTTTTAGCTATATTATTAAATTGTTTTTCACCCTTAATTTCAACATTCCCAACTTTCCATGCTTTATTTATCCAACCTTCGAATCTTGCGGCTAAAGTTTTTCCGGGATCTCCTATATCACCTCCGCTAAACGGATCTGTTGCAAAATTCGGTACGCTTCCTCTAGCCGACATAGTATCTTTTCTAAAATTACTACCATGTAATTGTTTAGCTATAGAAGCTTTACCTCGCTCTTGTTCTTTGTTTACTACGGCGAGGTTTCCGGGACTACCTAATCCGGGAGATGTTGTGAGGACTGGAGTTACCCCAAAACTTGCTTCCCGTTTCATTGCGGCGCTAGCCATCTTAGAATATTCTGGATGTTGTTTTAAAACTTTTTTAGCTTTAGAGTCTAAATTAGCAAAGTTCGGAATATGACCCTCGCTTAATCCCCCTCTTTTTCTTATGGCGGCGTTTAGAGGGGTTAAAGGTCGCAAATAATTTAAAGCATCCTTAGTTGTTTCGTAATTTTTCATCCCCCAGTTGGGACGCTTTTTAAGAACTTTGTCAAAAACTTCTTTATTTAATTTTCCTTTTTGAAGCATTCTCGAACCATCAAGAGATTCCATGAGTTGCTTTGCTGTCGAGAAATGTCCATCTAAAAATAGTTTTGATATTTTATCTCCCTCCACGCTAAAGTTCGGAATATGACCCGCGCTTAACCTACCTCGCGCAGACTCCATATCTGTTAGCATGTCTACAATTTTATAATTAGTACCGGGATCATAACCGTATGGAGGCCGCTTGTATTTTCCTTTATTAATGTTTTTAAATAATTGAGTCAAAGAAGCGGCTTCGATAGTTTTATTATTGATTTCGATACCAAACATTCTTTCGCGCTTTTTCCTACGCGAACCAAAGTCTCTTTTAGTTTGAGCTAACGCTGCCTCTACTTGATCATTTACTCCCAAAGCTTTTAGGAAAGCTGTTTCTAATTTCTTAAGCTCATCAGGACTCATGTCGTCAAATTCTTTTGCAAAATTAGGAATCATTCCTTCCGCAGTCATTCTAATTACGTCTACGTTTCCGTATTCTTTTCTTAGTTTGGAAATAGAACCATACTTAGTGCTCGGAGCCCAAAGAGTTCCCTTAACTTGCTGTTTTGATCTAGCGTCAGGAAGATTTCCTTCAGAATTAATTCTATCTACTCGATCCCATCTTTGCTTCATGAGTCTCTCTCTCGTAGGCGCGAGAGCTTTTATTCTCCCTCCGGTAGCTTTAGAAGTCGAAAATAATTTAGCCCCCGGACCAGTCATTTCAGGCGGCAAACCTTTACTACTTCTACCGCCCTTAAATCCACCACTGTAAGCCACTACAAAATTTGTAAATTTATTTACATCTTCTAATTCTCTTACTAATTTAGCATGAGGATATTGTTGTGTTGCGTATGTTGATTTTCCTGCTCCTGCTGGACCCCAAACTACATCAGTCCTTTTATTACTATTTAAAATAGCGTCTAAAATTTGTTTTTTATTTTTAGTTAATTTATCGGAATCATATATACCTGTTGCGAAGTTTGGAATAAATCCCCGTGCTACTTTTTCTAACTTTCCGCTTTCTAAATTATATCTTCTTCCTCTGACGTTACTTAGTTTTCCGACTTCTTTTGCATTAGCTTTATTATCATCAATGAATACAGCTTTAGTTCCTTTTGTTAAAGATTGTATTACTTTAGCTTTCTGTTGCGCTGTATTTAACCTTGGCTTTTGATCTAAATTATATTTTTTACGAACCGCTTTATTTTGAAGACTGATTACATTCCCGATAGGGATACCCAACTGTTGAGAAATATATTCTTCTCTTCTTGGGGCTGCTGTGACAACATGTACATTACTTGGGTCTAATCTTCCTGATTTAATATCTCGAATTGTTTTTAATCCAATCGGTAGTGTTTTCGCTCTTTTTGTCCCTTCTTCTAAAAGCCCTTCTGGACCGAAGAAAGTTTTATACATAAATTCTTTTTTAGGGATTCCCTGCTCTTCCGCCATGGTAGTTAAGGTGTCTTCTGTATTCTTAATTACAGAATCATAATCTAAAATACGTTTCGCAAAATTCGGAATGAACCCTTCTGCCTTAAGACCTTTCTCTCTTAAAACTTTATCTGCAAAATCAGTCTTACCTCCTGCAACTGTTAATTTTAAATCACCTTTTCTTTTCCCTTTGGTTTTGAAGATACTTGGTATCGGAAATTCTCCCGCATTGGGAACATCCCACCCAGTATCACCTTCGATTTTAGAGTAATCTTTAATAGTTTTTCTTAACAATCTTTTCGTAACCCCATCAAATAAATTACCCAAGGTTTGTTGTAAGTTACTTTGAGCCATCGCAGATTTAAAATCTCTCGATTCTTCTCTAGCATGCAAACCTATAAACCTATCATAACCCAAGCGACTATACATATTCATAAGTCCACCTGAAAGTTCTTGATTTGCTAAATCCACAAAACTTTGGGCTCCCCCAATTTTTTTTCTTAAACCCGTAGAAGGAAACGAAACTCTATATGTCGGGCCTTCTTTTTTGGGCGTTTTTTCAACCATAGTTTTCCTAGGTCCAATTTGTTCCGACGAAAGAAGAATACTATTACTTCTGATGATTGGTTTTTTAGATTGCCTCGCTCTTGCAGCTTGTCTTCTTTTAGCTATCGAAGGGGCAACTCCGCCCGGTCCCATTTTTTGATCGTATAAAGTTCTTAACTCTGGTCTTCTATGCTCTGGAAGAGCATTAATTTTTGCTCCCGTACCATGTAATTTACCTTCTTTGATTCTTCTCTTAATCTCCTCGACTCTTTCCTCTATTTCTGAATCCGATAATTCTTTAAAGTTCGGAATAAAACCAATCGCTTTACTTTTTTGATTAGTGAAAGAGGCTAAAGTTTTATTCATAACTCCAATATCAACATCATCTTCTCTATATTTCATAGAGACCGGGTAATTTTTCGGTATTGATGCAATCCATTCGCCAGAGTCTTTTCCCCCTTGCCAAAATCCATATTTTGTATCGACAGCATGACTAGCTATTTGCTCGGCTGTAGTGTGTCTTAATTGATAAGAATCCGAACCATCCGCAATAATATCTACTGCCGCAGATGACCCTAGCTTTCCTTGTTTATTTTTTATTACTTCATCAAGTCTTTTACCCGGATTAGAATACTTAAGAACCTTTGACATGAAATGGCTCGGTCCATGCCCGCCTCCTACGTGAGCATCAGAAAGTATTGAGGATTTATGAAGATTAATTGCTTTTCTTCTTTCTTCGCTTCCGTAAGAAAGTTTCCAAGGGCCATGATAATCTAAAGGATCTGTATGAGGAGAACTTCCGGGACTCTTTCCGGGATGAGATAAATAAACCGGTAAATTATCTTCAAATTCAAATCCGGCTTGTTGGGCTTGCATAGATTTACTCCTACCCCTTGAAGCTTCATATGCTCGAACGAATCTTTTTGTAATTTTTACTGGTTTACCATTTGCTCCCCGCATTGTCTTCCCGTCTTTCCCAGCCTTATACCAACTGTTCATGGTGTAGGTCGACATTTTGTAATGTTTACGAACGCTATTAGCACTTGAGGGTGGTCTATCGGCGAAGTTTCCTTCTCCTAACATGCGATCCGATACTTCTTTTAAAAATGCCGGACTTAGTCTAGAAGCTTTAAAATTAGGAATGATTCCTTCTGAATAATATTTTCTATTTTTTGGGGGTATAAAACCCTTACCAGTTAATTTTTGTCTAAACTCTCTTTGTCTTAATTTGCCTACTTGTCCATATTTCGGAAGAATAATGGAGTCTTTTCTTGCTGTTTTAATTCCAAATTTTCTTTTTGCTTCGCGGTGTGTTATTTCTGTTTCAGAGCTATTAATAATTGCTTTCTTGCCCCCAATTGTTCCTCTCGAATATTTCGCTCTTACTTTACCTCTCGCCCCCAATCTTTTAGCGTTTGCTTCTTCCATACCAAATCCCTTCTTATCAAAGAAATTTGGAACATAACCTCTCGAATATTTTTTAGTTTCTGGCACATGGCCTTTAGAGTAAAGCAATCTGCCTTCTCCCGCTTTACCCGCTCCCTCACCGATTCTTACGCCTGTTCTTCTTAAAGCCGTAGCTAATTGTTGCGCAACTCTTTGTTGACTTCGAAGAGCCTCGGTTTCTTTTTTAATTTGCATTAAGATGAACTTGTGAGCGTCTCCCATCGAAATCGCTTTAGTTCTAATAGCTTCTACTAATTGGGGCTGTCCCGAAAGATATGAAAAGATTTTTTCTTGTATTTGAGCTTGTTTTCCAGACTGAGTATTTAAACCAGAAATAGAAGTAAATGCATCACCAATAAATTTTCCTAATCTTTGAAATAATTTATATAAAGTTAATCCTGCAAATAATAACCCCGGGCCTTTCAAGAAAGTGCTAATGCCAGAGACAATTCCTTTACCAATTTTTTCGCCCGCTCCCTCTCCTTCTTTTTCTCCGCCTCCTTCAAGAGCGCTATTTACCCCCCTTAGAACCTTACTGATAGCTGGACCCAAGGTTGTACCGCCTATATCTGACGCAGTTTTCTTAAGGTTTTGAACAGTCTTATTAAGGGTTGCGGCAAGAGTTTGATTTAATTCTTTGTTTCTTCGAGTAGCTTCATCCGTAGCCGATTTAGAAATGTCTAAAGCGTTTCCATATAAAGAATACTCTCTCCCCAAATCTCTTAACGCAGCTTTCAAAACGTTAACTTGGAATACGCCACCAACCAACTCTGCGATTTGAGCTCTTTGTTTGCGACCTAATTTATCATAAACATTTGCTAAATTACTTAAAATTCTCATCGCATCTAAAGAAGCGCCGCCCGCATCTTCAGTTGCCACTCCAATTTCTTCTAAGGCTCGAATAACCCTAGGTCTTTGAATTCTAGTAAAAATAGTTTTAAAACTATTACCAATTACGGAACCGCCACGAGCCGTAATTTGTTGAGCGGCGGTTACTGCTGCGATTAATTGATCTAGACTAACGCCAGCATCGTCAGCCGAACTACCAACCCGTTTTACTGCTTGCGCTAAGTCGGCAGAACTTACGGCAAACGCTGCATCAACCGCAATCATTTTATTAATGACTTCTGTAGAATTTAAAGCCGCTTTAGAAAACCCGTTTAACGTTGCAGTAATTGCATTAACAGCATCAACAACTCCGAGTCCTGAAATACGAGCCAAAACCATCGCATCTGAAGTCCTTTTAAGTGTCTCTGATACTCCCAAGCCTTGTCTCGCTAATTCCCCAGCGGCATCAGCAACTTCTTCGAAAGAGCGCCCTGTATTTTTTGCGATTTCGAAAAGTTGAGAACCGAATTTTGCTAAATTTTTAGAACTAGTTCCAAGAATTGTATTAATATCTGTAAGAGCCTTTTCTACATCAATAGCAGATGTAATTGTTTGTCTGAGAGCGTCGGAAACTGCATAAATTGCGCCAGCAGAAGCGCCGAAGGCAATAACGCGAGCATTAGAAGCTTCTAAAGATTTATCGAATTCACCGAGTTGCCCCTTGATTTTACCTAGAGGTGCAGAAAACCCCCTTGAGTCTAAATTTCCCAAGGAGTGACTCTTTTTCGTGATCTTGGCAATCTTACGCTCTAGAGGTGAAAGATCGCCATCAACTGTTAACCTTAAGTCTCTCGGCATTTTACCTTTTTCCTCTATTAATTACACATAAAAGCAACTCATTTTTAAATATAATATTTTTACCTTTTTCCTTTACCTCTTGCTGATCTTGTTGTTGTGTTTGTCCTTGCTTGTGCTCTTGCTTGGGCCGCTTCTTGCTCTCTTTTACTTTTGATTATACTGTATTGTAAATCATACCAATTCACTACTTCTTGCATTCCTTTGTCGTAGGCGGTGTCTGGTGGTCCATCAGCTTCACTCTCGCTAAGGATAGATTTAAAATATTTTCCTTTAGAAAATAAATCAACTTGATAAATAGTTAAATCAATTACTGGCCGGCCATAAAAAATTACAGGGTCATCATTAGCAAGAAAGAACGAATTTAAAAAAGAAGGCATTACAGCAATTTTTTTAACCCACTTTTCCGTAAAAAATTCCATATTTTGATTATATAAAGAAATAGATTTAGCTAGCTGTTTCTGATCTAAATCATCAAATTCTTCTTCCGTATAATATGGAGTTTTTAATTCAGAATCTTTATACAGAGAATGTAAAATAATACGTTCGTTATTTTTCCTTTGTGCAAACGTATCTGCGGTTGTACCTATTAATTCATCTCGGACTTTTTCAAGAGCATATAATTTACCCTTTAAAGATTCGATGAAGTTTCGAACTCCTTGTTTTTGATCTTGAGGGGCCTCTTTTTCTTGATTAACAGCATCGGAAATAGATAAATGTAGTCCTTGCAATTGGTTTTCTTCTTCTTGACTCCAATGCTCTTGTTTTATTATCTCTTCTACTCGTTCTTTTTCTGAAGTAAGACCTTTTTCGTGAGCTTCTTCTAAGAAAATTTCGTAATCTTCTTCGTATGAAGAAAATTCATTATCAGAAAAATGCTTGATAAAAAGCTTATTTGAATCAAGAAATGCTGTAGTATAGCCGGAAACTATTTGACTATACAGTTTTCTACAAACTTGCCTGTCGTTAGAAGCGAGCACATATTTAGTTTATTTCAGCTTTTTCGTCTACATGTTCTTCTGGAGCAACAAGAACCTCTTCTACTGGTTCTTCTTGCGTAGTCGCTTCTTCCGTGAGGGGTTCTTCTGCGGAAAGTTCTTTTATTTCAGCAGCTTCTTCAACTTCTTCCTCTTCTTCCTCTAGTCCTTCAAGGTTTTCTAAGCCTTCACCTTCTTCGACAAGGCCAGCGTTTTCTTCAGCTTGGAGAAATTCCTCCACTCTTTGAAAATCTTCCTCAGAATCAGCTTGTCCAGAATACCAATAACTGATAAAATAAGCAAGTTTTCTTAGCGCTTCTTGCCAGAATTCATCGCCACCATCTTCTAGTTCGTCATATTTATCCATTTTATCTTCAAGAGTTTCCCCATCAAAGACGTTAACGAACTCTAACTTGGCAATTTCTTCTTCTACAGCTTTTTTTTCTTTGTCTGTAGAAGCTTCCTCTTCTTTCTTATACCAGTGGTAGTCTTTAATTTCATCGTTCTTTTTCTCGATTTGTGCCAACTGTAAAACCCACCACATGATAGTTTTATTTTTAGCTCTTGTTTCTGCTGTTTGGTCGAACAATGCAGATTGAGCGGTCTCGAAGTCTTGGAGTTCTCTCCGAAGTTCTGACATTTCAATAAGGAGATCTGTAATTTTGTCTTTTTTTTCTTCGTCAGAGATATTGTCCAAGTTCACTTGAAGTCTTTGAAGGTCATTTTCTTTTTCAAATAATTGTAAATATAATTCAGAATATCTTTCTTTTTCTGGCTCGCTCATTGAGCCGCCATCATTTTGATATCTTTTAGCTAAGAGAGCACGAGTTAAAAGTCCAGATTTAATTCCTTCAGATAATTTGACACCATAATACAACTCGCCTTCATCAAAGAGTTTTCTACCGGGCTTCTTAATCCTAACAAGAACGGGGCGAGATTTTTTGACGGTCTTAGAGACTTTAATTTCTTCACCTTTGTCGTTTGTTTCCGTAGAATCTTCTCGAAAATTTACTTCCCGATTAACCTTGAATGTATATAGCCATTTGTTTTTCATTATTCCTTATTCCTTTATAATTATATTATTTCTTTATTCGAATTTCAAAGCTTTCTAATAATCTTTCTATTTCCCTAATTGTTTCATTTCCTGAATCTAATATTTTCTTTCTGTAATACCCATGCCTTTCTTCATTTAAAAAGTCTATCATTTTAATAAAATCTTCCGACACCAAGTCTTCCACCCTTTTAAGGGTACTATGATGTTCTTGTTGGATATCTTCTAATTGAGTAAGTTGATTTTTAAAGAGTTTCGTAATGATACGAGATATTTGATAACTCAAAAGTTCTTTAATTTCCTCATCAGGAGTAAATTTATATTCTTTTGATTCCTTAACCCTTCCACCCGGCGTAAAATCTACCTGTTTTTTATACCTAACTTCCCTCATTTAAAACCTTTTACCTTATGAGGTATTACACTTTATGTGTAAATTGGGAAAACAAAAAATCCCCTTGGGAAAAACTCCCAAGGGGAAAAACGAAGCGTTTAGACTAAGTTAATTAAGTATTAACCGCGCACACGCAACCATCTGCAACACCTTCTGTTGTGGTGTTGTAAGTCGCTCCGAGTTCACCTACGGCCATATTATTGGTCGTATTTGAAACCTCAGCGTCTGAGTCCAAGGACAAGCGCCACAAACCGAAGTTTACGGAAGTAATCTTACCCGCGTCATCAGTACCTTCAACAGCAATAGAAGCTGTTCCCGGAGGAGTACCATATGTCCATGCCGACTCTACGGAATCACCGAGTTTATTAAGTTTTTCAATCGGCATTTCCCAATTAAATGTTGCAGATTGAGCATAAGCGCTCGTATTACCACTACCAGCATACAAGTTAACGTTAGTCATATTAGCAATACTATAGGAAGCGGTATCCGCAGTTACTGCGCTACTATCTACCGAACCGCGCCCGTCAAAAGCAAGGGTAATTGTAGGTAATGCACCCACAGAACCTTCGGCAGTAATAGAAGTGAGAAGAGCGTTCGTTAACTTGCCTACGCCCTTCACTAAGATTGTTTCTCCAGTTGGGGTATCCTTAGCTGAATCGGCCATCAGACTATTCAAATCGGTTGGCTCAAAGAAATTGCCTGATTCCGATGGATCTGGACCCTCTAAACCCGAGGTACTTTGATATGGATGGAAAACGATTTCAATCGTGCTAGTTGTTGATTCGTTTTGTACAGTTGCTACTTGCCCCTTCTTACCGAACACAGTTACTTGTTCGCGAGGTGTGTCTTTCGTAAATGTCGCGCTAGTTACAGCAGATACAATGTGTGGTGCCTGTAGCACTGTACCAGTGTCACCAATATGGACTTCAGATGTAGTATAAATTGTTCTAGTTGGCATATATTATTTCTCCTTGTTGAATATTACAGATTTTAATTAATTTTGGGAAATCGATTCCCACTATTCTTTACATTTTTCCCCCTTAAAAGAGAACTAAATTAATAAAATTAAAACATAAGATAATGTAGCTCAAAATCCACAAAAGCTGTATAAATTCCCGGATTTAACCCCTGCCCCCTTGTCACATTTTTAGATACATGAACGTCCCAAATTAGGGGATTATGACCAGTCGCAGTTGCAGATAACCCAGTATAATTATAATTAGTTCCAGTATATGCATTCATTGCATTATAGGGTAAATCATCAATAATCGGCACGTATTTATTTATAGAATCTTTCAAAATTCCACAAACAGCGTCTAATTTAAAAGAAGAGTCAGATAAAACCACAGTTCTGATCTCTAATTTGTTATTATCAACTCCGCCGAAAGCAAATGGCACCTGTTTTCCCCCATTATTTTTGATGTAAATTGCTGGGTAAGTCTGCTCGTCTGGAGCCAATCCACTGATAACTTGCGTAGTTCTTGGGTTTATATGGTATTTTTTCTCAAATAAGATGTTTTCTTCTGGGTCATTAGTTAAATAAACATTAAAATCTTTAACAGAATAATTTCCACTTATTGTATTTTCACTTTGATCACTAGAAAAATAAACTTGCCCCTCGTAATGATTTATACCCACAAAGTCGTTACTCCCTACGCTAGTTGGACTACCATTGATATAAACTTGATTCATTACGGTTGCGTCAGCTACAGATGAATCAGAAACAAACTGCTTAAACGGCGCGGCATAAGTATAATACCCATTATATAAATTCTTAACAGGATAAAAATTACTTTTATGATTAGTAAATGCTTCTCCTTCTGTGCATACCTTGTTGTCTACAAATTGTAGAAAGCTGCTCATTATTAAGTTGTCTGTTTGTACCTTCATTACCCTCTAAGCGCTATTGTCATAAATTTGTTTAACATTGGTGTCATATAAGGCATTGGCCTATAGGACGATGTTCTTACTTTGTTTTTCGATTGTATCGCACTACCAGATCTAGATTTAATATTTTTACCAAATAAATTAGCCATATAATAACCAAACCCAGATATACCGGACTCTACACCCTCAACCCAGCTACGACCACCCTCCCATGGCATCTTAGCTACGGCTCTAAAATCTTCTATTTGCGGAACGCTAACAACAAAAGAAATTCTATTTCCTGTCGTTTTCTGATTCCTAATTTGTGGAATTGTTAAGAGTAATGTTCTTACCGCCGCCACGGGATCGCTCCCTTGATTAAATCCTATAAAAGTAAATAAATTTCCATACCCGCCTAAAGTCTTAGATATATTTCCTCCACCGTCGCCCTGCTCAAGCTCCCTAGTTATAGGGTGGTTATCAAACTCGGAAACGATTTGTCGTTTAGCTTTATTTAAATTTTGTACAACCCTTTGTTGAGCCGCTTGGGAAAATTTTCTACTTCGTACGACTTTACGTCTTATTGATTTAATATTGTATTTTCCCATTAGGACGTTAGCTTAAGGTTAAATATATAATATTCACTATCTAAAAATCTTTGTATAATCTCTTGTCCATCTACATTAAAAGCTTTTCCATCTATTTCTATCTTTTCAGTTTTCCCCGTATTAATATAATCGCGACCTTCTTTATTTACTTTAATGCTCACGTCGCCTTTAATTAAGTTAATTGTATTATTGTCTACGTCTGCAAAGCCGTGGTTGTCAGCGTATCTTACTATTGCATAAATTGTTTTATTGCTCGTTTCGTATGTATAGTTTGTTTCATTGGAAAATTCATCATAACCGAAAATTGCTGTTAAATTAATTTGATTAACTATTTTAATAGGTTCTTTATGAACAACTATCTCTCGTTTAAATGTATCAAACACATCCGTAAAAATTTTTACAAGATTCTGTTTTTCGCTGTCTGATATTAAACTAGCCATTAATTTAATCTTTCATAATTACCGTCAGAAGCGGGGTGACCTTCTACAGTGTCGTCTCCAGTTACCTGACGTGGTGTGCTATTAGAAATTTTATAAGCATTGATCAATTTTTGAAGTTCTTCGTACTCTTGCTTTTTAAGGGTAGTAAGGGACTTGATGACCTCATTCTTGTTAATTTTCTTAACTTTTGAGCCCCCATCACTAACTTCTATCACCGTATCTGTAGCGGCAGCGCCAATATTGTATCTCACCTTAACGTCATAGTAGTGAACCATATACATCTTTTTAAAAATCGCTGCTTCGTCTTCGGTAATCTCGACTTTTGTACCAGATTTATCCTGTTCTATCTCGAAAGAGGTATCGTTTACAGAAAAAGACGCATGAATATGGTTATTTAATTCACCAATATGGCTTCTAACCCAGAACGCTATAGCAGGAATACTTAGGTCCGTAGGGGAAGATAAATCCCTATAAATTTGATCTGCTATGTCAACAATCTTCATATCAATTAACATTACACCCTTTATTAGAGTATTTCATTATATTCATTTTTAGCAAAATTTTTAATTTCTTTAAAATTAGGCACCAATTCAAGGATTTCATTTGGGTTCATTTCCATCCTTGGGGATAATTTCAGCTTACATATTTCGTGCGGAATATTTTCTTCTTTTATTTCATTATATTTTAATACATCGTAAATAACTTTCATTTTCTGTTCGTAACTCTCGCCCATAAACATATCTTCTTGAGCTAAAGAATAATAATTATATTCAGAAAGAAAGTCTTGATATTCTGCGCACTCTTTTACGTAAAGTTTTACTAACCTATTTAGTCTATTTAAATCTACCTTTTCGAATTGTGGGTTATTTCTTTCCTGTATTATCCACGTATCTGTTTGCTCGCATAATATATGAGATAGACATTTTCTAACAACGTTATTCCTATGCAAAAATATTATTTTATAATTGTTGTTTATGGCTCTTTTTAATAAAGAAAAATTATCCTCTTGATATAAATGGCTCCAAATATGTTTTATTCCGTGAGATATTTCAAAACTTTTATCGAATATATAATTTATTGTTTCTTTGTCCTCTTTTAAAAGTCGGCCTTCATCTTTCCATTTTCTTGGTTCTCCTTCGTATCTTGGTTCCGTAGGGTAAAGTGTATTATAAATTTTTTCTTCGTAAAAGTAAGATATAACTTTTGGGTGAAATGGTTCCGATAATCCTATTTCAAAAATATTTTCATCATCGTAAAATTCTTTATTATATGAATTAGCAATTATACTAAACAAACATGAACTTCCAGTTCTGGTATCTGCAAAAATTAAAAACTTATTTTTCATAGTTCATCTTAATTCCGTAAAATACATCCATGACTTTATCGCACGTTTTTAAAAAATTTCTAACTATATCTTCGTGACAAAAATAAATTTCTTCTTTCATTAATATTTCAATCATTTTTGAATTCATGTTTTTATGTGTGAATACCCAATTATTAATAGGCAAACTCCCAGAAGCAAAAAAATGATCTCTTATTTTTGAATATATTAATTGTCGATTAGTTTTTCGCACGTATTCTTTCAATGGAATTTTCCCCTGCACTAATTCCCAAGAAAAGAACGTGTTCGCTTCTTGCCAGAAAGCTTCAAAATTTTCTTTAGGCGTATCTTGACCAACTATGCAATCCCCCATTGAACCTTTGGATATTTCTACAGACCATATTTTATCTTCAGGTATCTCGCCCAGAAAAACTTCATTAAAATTTTCTTTTTTAGTTATATCAATTGTTATAGAAGGATATCTTTTTTCAAATTCGTATGCAGCAATATGTCTTTCCAAACCATGCCTTATCCATCTTTCGTTTTTATATTTAAAACATTTTTCGAGAACTGGCCGTATCATGTTGTAAAAAATTTTTATTAAATTTAAATCTAGCTCCGAATACCCAGATAAAACTTTTTCTTTATCTACCCACTCGTTTGCGTCTTTAAACCTAAATAATTCCAGCCTGTCGCTTTGCACCAATAAGCTATGTTCTAATAATGGACTGGGGCTAGAATGCGAAAATACCACCGGGTCTATTCTTGGAAAGTATTCTTTTAAATTTTTATCATGATCTTCTTTTCCATAAGAGCACCTTAGAAAATCATGCACTAAGCAAGTCGTCAAAAACTTTTCTTCTTTAGATGGGTTATCGTAACACTCTGAGGAAATTTTTAATTCTTCTGGCCCGTATTTATTTTTTGATAACTCTAATGGCGAATTAGATAATTTATGCCCTCGTCTGACCTCGCATAAATTTTTTTCTTCTATTCTTTTATTTAGATTTACGGCTATAGACTCATTTGTAATACAACCTATTACGTAGCATAAGACTCCGTGAATGACCCCGTGCTTTAAATCATTTTCGTAATTTATTATTTCTGATTCTGTAAATTTTTTACCGTCCCATATATGATTCGCGAGACCAATATAAGTATGATGTCCTTGAGGAAGTTCGCTTGAAATAGATTGATGATTAAAACAACAAGGTCGAGAACAAATAAATCCATTAATTGAATTTAAAGATGAATTTATTCTTTCTATTGCTAATAAGTATTCTGCTCCGCCCATGCATTATTCACTTTTCCAACTGTCCCAGAATTGAGTATTTCTTTCAGCTTCTTCTTTTGTATATTTTACAAATCTTCTATCTTTTCGTCCTTTTCGAATACCGGAAAGTTTAACTATAATTTCTTCTGGAATTTGCCCTTCTATTTCCACATGAAGCTGAGACCCATCTACTTTAATTCCACAAAGACAAGGAGTAGAAGGAACATAACTAACAGGCTTAATGGAATTTTCTTCGCAAATGAATAGATACTCCTCGTCTATTGAAATGCTAAATTTTCTCGCAGCCATTGGGTTGATAATAATTATGTCATCAAATCTAGTTTCTGGCATTTCAACGCAAGTCAAACCTACATACGTATCTTTTTCTGAGCTTTCTACAATTGCATACTTGTCTCCCGCTGGTCCTTGTGATCCCTGTGGCCCCTGCGGTCCTTGTGGTCCTTGTGGTCCCGTTGCGCCATCACTGCC
>CEUI01063320.1_pt1 | contig 82836 bp, 144 predicted proteins | sample 531411 | NCBI WGS metagenome assembly CEUI01 (sample SAMEA2622841, study PRJEB7988) | marine metagenome | isolation source: saline water (ENVO:00002010), including
GTGCCTACATCTGTGCCGTTAAGGGTCGCTGATACCGGTGCGGATGAGTTGCCTGACAGGATAAATGTGGGTGTCTGGCCTTCGGCTGTTATGTTGTCGGCTGCGGTGATTGAGGGGCCGTCAACTGTGGTGATCGCTAACCTAAACCCATTCAGATACGAAAATGTGCCGAGGCCACTCATCGACAGGGCGATCTGGCCGCCTGAAACAGTGCCAGAAATCTCTACCGGCGCGGTTACTGGATCAGTTCCCGCTACGTCATACAATGCAGGCGCGGGAGCCCCGTTGCTTGCTGTAAAGTTCGTGTCCCGATTGGTGTCGGCGGTATTGCCCGCCACCTGAAGCGTGTAACTTGCACCATTCGGAAGATTCCCGATTATCGGTGTTGCGCTTGCTTCCGCAGCAGCACTTGCGTAGAACCCTGATCGAAAGAACTCAAGCGGGAAGTTCGGGTCTGGCGAAGATGTTGCCCACGACGAAGACCCGGTTGCTCCAGAGAATGCGCCCGGATGTGTCAATGTGTAGCCAGTGGATGCCCCTGTATCATCGAGCAAGTCGGCAATTACAACACCGGTTGCAGACGGGTCTGTTACCTCGTTATTAAAAACAACCGGTGCGCCGGAGTTTTTATACTTGACCTCAATAACTGTCGTGGCCATCAGTCCCAACTCCCGATCAGGATTTTCGTGTCGTCGTTATCAGCTACCCACAGATACTTTCCTGATAGGCTGGAAAATTGGCCGTTACGCTTGAAGAACGTAACGTCGCCGTCCCACGCTGTCGGCACCTGAATCTCCATAGCTTTTTGCTCAGCGGTGTTCCACGTCGGCTTGTCCGTGATGTATACGCGGCACCATGAGTCATCGACGTAAAGCACATTAGCCCGCCAAGGTGCCACTCCGGGTGCAGCCCAGTAGCGAAAGTTTCCAAGTTTGTAATGTGTCCACGGATGTGCAGCCGGATCAAACCCGGTATGAGAGTTAACACCGCTTCTTACAAACCTCTGCTCACCATTGAGGACGCCGATGATCTGAGCATCTGCCTCGCCTTGGGCCGATGATATTTCGTGATACTCTTCTTCGGTTGACCACTTGGGCTCCGTCAGGTATTTCTCAGCCTCGTAAAGCTTTGACGCATAAATGTCCACGCCGTCCCAAGCAAAATCAAATCGGTAATCCGCAGTTTGCAGAGTAACGCCCATGTATGGCGTGGCCTGTGCGCCCTCAGACTGCCATCTGTGATGTTTCAGATTTTCAGCCGTGGTTGCGGTATTCGCCGTAACGCTTGCGGTAAGCTCCGAGTAAGTAAAATCGTTATACACGTCGTAATAGCGGAAATATTTTCGACCGCTATTTGCGGGCAGGCTCAGCGTTTTGTCGCCATTCCCGTCCGCATTGACGCCGCCAAACACTGAGTTGTCGCCATCAGCCTGAATGCAGTCAATAGTCATCGAGTGCGTAGCGTTAGGTTTAGCTACCGCTGTTGTAGGTGAGCTGCTGGCATTCCATAGGATTGTCTTCTGCTGACGGCTCAATGTCGGGTGCGGCTGATCTGATCCTGACCCGAAGTCAAAAAACCATACCGGAAGTGGTGCATTGGGTTTTGTGCCAAGCCGAGACTGAGCGTCGCTAATCGTAAGCGTGCCATCGCCGTTATCGGTGAGTGTAAATCCAGATTGCGCCGTAAACCCAGCAACCCCGCCTCCACCCTGCCCCAAAGCCAAAGACAGCGCCCTGGAAGCGGTGATGCTGGCAGGAGAATCAGAAGTCAGAGCCATAATCCCTCCAAAAAATCTCAAATAAATTCATCGGTATTTCCCTCGATTAATGTAAAAAAATATGCTCCCCAACCTCTGTAGCCACTTCAAAGTCATCTCGCCAAGAAGGCTCTACAGAGAAGTTGTGATAATACAAGCTACCCTTAGTTGGGTCTTCAATATGCCGAAAGTTCTCAAGAAACCCCTTGGAGAATTCCTTGATGTATTCCCACGCTTTTTTGTCTGGATACTTTGATGTATCCGACTTATCAGACAACCCATCGTGCGTCCAAGAGAATTGCTTGGGTTCCCACACAACATCACAGATTGTGTCAGGGAATCTTGGGTCTATCACACGATTGATTGTGACAAATGCTACAGCAAGCCACCCTTGTGTTCCTTGATCTCTTGCTTCATGAAATATGTTCAGAGCAAGACATTTCAAATGATCTCTCTTAGGAGCTTCTACGAGGCTTGCAGAGACCTTTTCGTAGTCAAGTAATGGCATAGTAGTGGGGGAAGCATAAGCAGGGCTACAGGCCACTACAGAGAGCGAGAGAATGGTTAAGAAAAGCCAGCGAATCATCGTAAGAATCTCCTTTGTTATGTTTGTTGCAAAGAGTAGCTTACGATGTCGCTGGTGTCAATGGTTATTTTGAGGACGCATCAGCATCATCCTTGTGGCAGACATTCAGGCGCTTGCAGCCGGAGCCGTGATAGCGCTAACATCCCCAAACATTTGCGCCGTGCCGTAGCCCAGCAACACCATGTAATAGAGCGCTATGGAGCTGGTCAGGGCGTAGTGGTTGTAAAGCCAGCGGATCATGAATGCATCCTACATCAAGCAGTTGCTACCGGCGTCACCCACGTTCCGCTGGTTACGGTCAGGCCCGCCGCCGCGAAGTTGTTGAAGCCGCTGGCGTCGGTGGACGACGGGTTGTGATATGCCACGCCAGACGCGGCCAAACCCCACGTGTAGTTATTTTGCAACCATGGGCGCGCTGCATCTGCGGTAACGGCAATGGAATATTTTTGGGTTTCTGCTCCTCCTTCTTCGCCAAACGTACACTCAGTCACGGCGCACCCTTCGGATGCTTGGATATAAATGGCAGCGGTCGAAGGCAGCCCGCCCGCATTGGCGTTATTACGAACAAACTTAATATCTCGGATAGACGAGTCACGGGTTTTCACTGCACCGCTTCCTAGCGAAGCGCCAAACAGTTCCGCGTCAGCGATTTGACCATACCTCAAATGCAGGCGGTCTACTGCCGTTCCGGTGCTACTGCCCGCCGCGATGGCCCCGCTAATGTTGATACCCTGTATGCTGACATCCGCGCACTGCTCGAAGTTCATGCCGAAGTTGTTATTCGCTCCAACCTTGCCGCCGACAACCGTGAGGTTACGGCCTTTAACAGACATAGGTATGTTGTCCAGCGTTGCGCTTCTATTGCTGCCAATAACGCGGAGTCCGTAGCCGTAGCAAGAATTTATAGTCAGGTTGTCGAAAGTGATTCCGGTGCCGACCAGAGACTTATAGCGGGCCGGTGCGTAGGTGTTGGCGTTGTCTCCCCGAGTCGCCATTAACAGACCGTAACCGGTTCCCATAGTGATGTTTTCGACGTGGATGTTGAACGCTGCGGACAGCCAAACTGCATAGGCGTAGCCAGAGCCTCCGTATGTTGGCGTTGTGATGTTGCCAATATGAATATTTTCAATGCGTCCATTATGCGGGTGGCCAGTGCCGCCTACCTGCGTGCCGCCCCACTCGCAGCCTATGATGTTGCGGCAGACGGCATTGTCCGGGACTTCAATATCATGAATGTGAAAGTTGGTGTTCTCGCCCAGAAGTCCGATATGCGAGCCTGCATCTGTACGGTTAGTGGTAACGTAAAGGTGGTGGACGTGAAGTCCAGACCAGCCGGAACCGTCGCCTTGAACGCCTGACGTAACACAATTAAGAGAGTGACCGTTGCCACCAGTTTCTGCACCTCCTGAACCGGTCACTAAAATGCTTCCGTTGTGGACTTCTACATCGTCCGCCTTTACATACACGCCAGCTTGCTGCGACGTAAACTGAAAATCGAGAGTCGAACCATTCAAGTCAAACTCGACGCCGGTAGAAGTTATGTCAATTTGACTGGTGCAAAGGTAGGTTGAGCCTAGCGCTCCCTCAACCTTACCTTCAGTAAAATCAATGGCAGCGCGGACTTTCTCCGTGTCATCTGATACACCATCACCTACTGCCGTAAACATTTCAGGCGTAAGGCACTTTCTTTCCCGACGACGGGCAACTTTTGTTGCGGCGGTTGGGTCATCAGATAGCCCTATATAGACGCCATTGAAAGTGTCCGCTGCCAGTTCCGTTGAGAAATCTCCAGATACAACGTCAAATACGCCGGACTGACCTCCGGCGCTAAGGATGAAGACGTAGCCAGCGCCAACAGAATAGCTCTCTATCTCCGCTACAGACGTCGCACGAATTACACGATTACTTATATCTATAATGTTTTTATCCAGCGCTTCAGTCACCGTGTCATTAGTGCCGGTGTGGGCTAATTTATCTGAACCATTACCAACAGAATTGTCAGCAAGATCAGCTTCATAAGCAACAGCATTCGCAAGATTATTATAAGCAACACTATTAGGGTAAGTGTCAATCAAAAGAGCACTCCCACCGTTATTCTTATACAGATCAATGAAGGCTTCTGGATCAGTTGTATTAACAACATTAAAAAATCCGCCGTCCACTGTTGCGTCAAGACCATCAGAAGTTGTCTCATAAATACCTTCTGACAAAGCACCCTTGAGAGCACCCAAGATCGTTATAGAGATATTATCTGTGCCAGAAGGAGGGGCTGAAGTAAAGCTCAGAGTGTCTGTACCAACATTCACAGTGTAATCGATTGTGGGCCTTTGATCTACACCATCAATACTAACGAAATAAGCAGCAGGGTCATCTACAACAGCCGATGGAATGCTGAAATCAGTTGTAACACCATCACCATCAAACGTTAGGTTGTCGATAAGAATCTGGGCAGTTTTCTGTGAATACAGACGCCAGAAGTTATTGTCGGGAGCTGCTGAGAATGGTGCAGGAACACTAATGGGTACGTACACATTACCGTTGTACTCATAAGGCTGCATCAGATCAGTCTCTTGTCCCGATGTTTCCCAAGGCAGAGGCACACGATATGCAGCGGCTTCGTTGAGGGCTTTGGCTACAGAAGGAATCTCACCATTACCCTCGTATGTTGGGATAAAATCATCAATACTCCCTTGCAATACAGTGTAAAACTGGTTAGCATTGGAGATGTTCAGTGCAATAGCCTCTGCATTATTACTAGCAGGGTATACAGGGTTAGCCATTAAGGTACTCCTCAGTCTGATTCCTTGTTAATCTTTGTGACAATCTCTTGAATCTCTTTCTTATCCACTGAACATTGCCCAAGAGCTTTATAGAGGTCTAACACTTCTTGTTCAGAATCTTCAGCGGTATCAATAGAGTTGACAGGGATTCTATTCTCCTGCATCAGGTGGGCAGGTATAGGGCAGCGATATACAACGCGCTCTTTCACGAGCCAACTGCACCCGCTCAGGAATGTCAGTAGTAAGATACTCACGAACATCCTCGTCTTCATTCTTAGCCTCTCTCATCTCTCGTTGGGCATCGTTGGATGCTTGTTCGATTTCATTGCGTTGCTCTTGATTCTTTACAGAAGCATCGTCTACAATAGTTCTTACGATTTGTTCCGTTTGTGCTTGAGAGCGCAATAATTCTATCTCGGATTGCAATGATTGCACTTTCTTACCATGGTAATACAAGCCGATTCCAAAGGAGATAGCACCACCAATAGCAAGAGCAATGGATATTGTTTTGAAGTTTTTGAATAGTGTTTTGATTACTATTGGGAGTGCCATTGGGTTCTCCTTTGGGTTCTTTGGTTGTTTTGGTGAGCAGAATTAATGCTGATACCTCCGCATATGCCCCACAACCACAGTTGCAGCTAAACTCTTCAGGGGCTAGGTTGCGCATTGGCATCGCCTTATGCATCAATAGCACCAAACGGTTTCCATGTCCCCGGAGTACCTGTTGATACGCAAACGAAGCCAACTTTTCCAGAAGCTGTGGGGTCTGCATCCCAAACTATATCCCCCCGCCTCCATGTGCCCGTGGACGGGGCTGTCGTTTCGAATCCTTCCCTTATAGTGCCCGCAAATCCTTGCGGCTCCGGCCCTCTGGTCTCCTCTGATGGATCATAGTTGTATTCACTGCCAGCTAGGTTGTCAACGTAGACTCTGTCTTGGAATACTGTCCCAACGCCTAGATTGTTAAAGCCAAACCTAGCTTTGTTTGTGGGACTTCCGTTTCTATCTTGGCGATAGCTACATCCGCCACCAAAGATATTAGCGATTGACCCGCTTGTAACGTGAAAGCCGTCGTAGGTTGCGTTGGCACTTTGACCAACATTGTTTATGCGTACATTTTCAATGTCAGCAGAATTTGAATCAAGGTAAAGCCCATGTCCACCTGATCCTAGAATCTTTATTCCATCAACACTATAAGTTGATGCAGGCCCAACTAAAGAAACGGATGATGCCGAGTTTGATGACGGTGAGGCCGGTGCAATAATACTACCCCCACCGACAAAAAAGCCTCGTCGCTCTTGTCCTAAGCCATGACCTGTAGAATCTGCGGCAACGTAACCACGAACTGCGCGTCGTGATGGTACGGAGGTGATCTCTGTGCCTGATGCATACCCCTTAAAAAGCTCTACAGTGTCGTCAGCCTGCCCGCCTTGAATTAAAATATTCTGCACATTTGCAGCCGGGTCAATATAGATAACGGCAGCATCAGTATCTGACACCCTACCTATTGAGTGGAACCTGTTTGCAAAGAACTCTATGTCTCTTGCATCGGAACCTCCAATATGTGTATACTCAAAAACTCTTTGCGCGATAGAGTAGGTGCAGCCAACAGACTTTATATTCCTTGCCGCAGCGTTTTTCACGGAAAATATTTTATTTGCTCTACTGAATAGGCAGTTCAGATAGTAGTGATCAGCGTCAGTAGATGCCATTTCTAAATTAAAAAGAGTTTGCGCAGTACCTGCGCTTCTGTCCGCTATTTCCCCGGAACCCAAAAACCCCATGCCTTCTAGTAACAGTCCATAACCTGTAAAAGTAATCGCATCCCCGGTCGTGTTCTGAAACTGAAGCCAAGCCTTATCAAATGATCCGGCAGAGCCCCGCCCACGCATAGACAAACCCTTGCTATCCGCAGTAATTCCGCCATCAATATAAGCATATCCTCTGCTCGGAAATTCCAGCTCGGCACCATTAGGAAGTCCAGAGAGAACATCCTGAAAGACTGCCTTGTTATACGCAGCGTCTGCTGGGTCTCCAGTCCACTTCATCTTGTTCTGCATGTCCACGATAAGCGGGCCGTTCTGCAAGGCCGCCGCCGTAACACTGTACGCCGATACGTTGCCGTTCGGGTTGTTGTAGGCGTTGAGCGCCAGCTCGTCATCAGCTACGCCATCGAATAGCGCGCCAAAGTCACGAGCTGTCTCTGCCTGACCTGAGCGGACATAGCAACCAGTTCCTGATACAGCGGCTGTAAAATATGTTCCAAAGCTGCCGGGGGAAACAAGCTCTGACACCTTATCAGGATCAATAACTGTACCTCCGTCGTGCAGAGTTTTGTCTTTGGTTGACTGCCATTGGAATGAGCCACCTCCGAAGTCAAAGCCGCCCCAGAAGGAATGAACATCGACGTATGTACCGTCAGCCAACGACAAATCCTCAAGCTCCGCCACACTCCCCACATAAATGGTGCGCTTATCAAGTTCCTCTTGAACCCCATCTGTCATTTCTAAATTAACTTTCTGTACCATAATTATTCCTCTCTATCCCCTTGAATCAACGCCTTCATTACTACAGAGAAAATCCCAATAACTGCTGTCACAATAGTAGCAACAGCAGCATTGACTTTATCAAGCACCATTGGGTCTGTAGTGTTCAAGACAACCACTGTGATTAACCACACAATCCAAATAATAGCGGCCTTACGGATGACCTTGTTTCGCTCCATCCATTCAAGTAACCGTGTAATCCAAAACTTATTCTTGGTAGTCTGTGGATCGTTTGTTGTGTTTTGCTCGTTCATACAACAGTGCCTCAACCTTAGTTGCAAGAGACTCTAGTTTGTCATAGATTCTCTCGTCACGTCTTATACCATCCTCTCTGAGAGTGTTGACGAGATTGAACAGGTCATCTTTGGTAACAATAGTTGATTCAAGAGTTGTTGCCCTTGATTCCACTTTGTTCATTCTTGCGGATAATCTGTCGTCTATCTCCCGAACTTCTCGACGGACATTCTCGTGTTGCTTATCGTAACTTCCTAGCTTGTTCCAAAAGAACTTACTTGCTACACCCATAAGTGCTGTTACTATTGCGAGGATTACCATCATCACTTCATAGGTTCCCACAACAGGCCTCCTTAGAATTTGATGATTGGCAATAGGGCTACGTTTCGGGGGCGTGTCTCAGAACCGCCTGTAGCATTTGTGGTAAAGGTGTGCGTGTGGGAGCCTGCTGAGTTTGTCGAGGCGGTGACGCCTACAGGGGGAGTCCGGGCATCTTCTACTACGCCCTGCCCGCCTGATGAATTATTACCCGTCGTGATGTTATGGGTATGTGCTCCGGCACTATTTGTAGCACCTGTATGAGTGTGCGTTCTGAACGAATCACTCTCAGTAGTACCTACGGGACGACTTGCACCATTAGCACCTCGGATAAATTCATCACGAAGGTCTGGCAAGTTAAATGTAGTAGAACCGTCACCGTTACCGAATGTTGTACCAATAGCATTAAAGAGTCTTGCATAGGTAGTACGAGAGACAGCGGAACCGTCACATACAAACCATCCAGAGGGGGCTGTAGTACGTGCTGAGTGTAATACAGTACCCACGGGGACAGCGTTATACTTAATACTATCAAGGGTTCGCTCAGGAGTCATAAGGACATCTGATGCAATCCCCTCTTCCGCCTGAGCCTTCGTGGCAATCTCGGTAATACCTTGGTCACGAGTAAGCTCGTCCAGATATTGTATCCATTGACCAAAGTTATTCAGAATCCAGTTGAACTCTTCAGCAGGAGGTTTCTGGAGATAATCGTAGCCAGTTTCTCTCACTTCGATAGGGGGTCTTAGTTTATTAACGTTTCCTGTACCGGGAAGGTTTACATCAAGATATGCAAACTGTGCCGGAAATTCTGGTCTGGTAGCCATTCAAATCTCCTAGTTAATCTTACGTCGGAAGATGTCAACAGTGTTCAAGGGAAGTTGGGAAGTGTATTTAAGATCGCTTCTGTTATAGATAAACTCAATGGTTCCGTAATCATCTTCTGTCGTTGGCTCTGCTGCGGTATTATCCACTTGAAATTCAATTCTGAAGAATGCCCTGTTGTCGTAATAAGGGGATGTCTTATAAAGATCACCTACAACAGCACCAGAGTCATCAGACGGGTCTACAGAAGTGAACTTAGGAATCCCATCAACACCATCAAACTCAACACCATCCACGTATACTGTATATAGCCCTGTGAATTGATCGTAAAGGACACCAATGTTCTTTGGGCTTTCTAAAGTGGCGTCTGTGTAACTCAACAGCGTGTTATCTGATTGACCACTGTATGTATATTCTACGAGCGTTACATTTGTTGTAGTATTAACTCGCTTAAGCACATCTGAGTGTTGCATGGTGAACTTTAGATCGAACTGAGAAGATCCAGAATTATATTCAACGAAAACCTGCAAGTAAGCAGAAGTGGAAAGCTTCTCCAGAATTTCATCACCATCTGTATTAGTATTACGGGTCACAACGTCTGCTGTTGAAATTTGCCAATGCTTACTCAGAAGAATTGCATTTGAGTTTGGCAGATTCTCAAAATCAATCTCGTAATAGTACGGAGACTTTGGCAATGCAATATCAGAGGAATTAGACTCGTATGGTTCTGCAATCGAATCAATACTTGTCAGAAGATTGGTTTGGAATTTTGCCAACGCATCTATGCCGGATGGACTTCTGAGCACAGTACCATAGGTGGTTCCGGTATATGTGTTATCCCAAGACTGCGCAGTAAACTTATTGTAACTACCTACAAGTCTCGGTTGCAGCAAATCTTGTGATGTATCTAACACTCCAACAACTTCTGAGAGCTTGCTATCAAGATTGTATTCAAAGGATTCTGGCTCCGCTAATGTCCCAAACCCAAGAATATCCCGAGATGTGAGAGACACCCGTGTACAGAAACCACCAGCATCGCTGTAGGACTCATCATAGGTGGTAAGACCCGTTGGGCCAAAACCCGTAGTCCATTGTGATGATGAGATTGTTTCAGTGAGAGTGAAACCCGGTGATTCTTCTGCTGCAAAGGACATCCCTTGCTGGACAACAATCTCACCTTTTGAGAGGTTTGATAGACCAACACCAGACCATGCGAAAAAACCATCGTAATCTTTTGCACTCACTTGTACTGTAGCACTATTTTCAAAACCAACAACATCAGGTTCCGAAGTAAAATTAAAGAAATCTTGACTTCTTGTTGCAACAGAACCAAGTGTGGGTATGTAAGACGAACTCTTGCGACCACGCTCCACCATAGCACCAAAGTACGTTGCTTCTCCTGAGCCTTCACTCCCTACATAAATTGTGTGAGTTCCTGCTGTCAAATATGTAGTGACTTCTGCACGAACCCACAATCCATAATACTCAGTCCGTAAAGTCCCAAAATCATCTTGGACAATGCTCAAGGTTGGATTTGTATCCTCAAAGATAGCCCTATCAGAGTCAATACCGATAACTTGGTCCACACTTGGGTCTAAGAGACTGCGAAAGAACACGGAGTAAGTATAGTAGCCATCTCTTGGTATTGTTATCTCACCGTCAAATAAAATGTCAGAACTGAACTCGTAATTTCTGGCATCATAGAGAAAGTGGATTGCTTGCTCGACATCAGAGATATCTATAGTGCCGGTTAGATTCCAAAACCCAGTACCTGTGCTAATATCGTTCCCATAGGGAACTAAATTGGTTGCCTCGGTTTCGTATAAAATACCAACAATATCTCCGGTATCGGGGTTGCGCTTATCTCGTAAGACATCAACACCCACTGTACGCATGATGTTTCCGACAAGAAACTCTGTTGCGGAGGAATTCCTGCCGGAAAAAGAGGATGGGTCGGTAATCTCTTCGTAACCAGCGTATACCTTGTACCCAGATGAGTCATCGGCATAAATGTTAACGTCTGTGACAACATTTGCTTGCAAAAGGGTGTCTATTACAAACTGCATAGTCTCAAAGTCAGCAGTAGCTGTATTTTGAACTTGATACCCAGCAGCAAAAGACTCCTTAGTGGTATTATTTAGGATGCTTGCACCGAGGATATCCCCTGCAATATATGTGTTTGGAATGTCCCACTCTGTTGCAACAATGGAAGTTTTAAGATCAACACTGTCAACAGTCCTGTAGGTATAGCCATCCTGTCCTAAAAACTTAAAATTATTCGGGATAACCATCTCGGGAATATTAACAGCTTCTTGTACCGGGAACTGTACGAATGCGACTCCCTCAGAGGAAGTTTGGCGAACTTTGTCAAAGCCTACGGCAGCATCGTTACCTTCAAACCCAAATGCTTCACCAGACTCAAATAGAACAGACGCCTGTGTATTTGTCGGAAGATACTTATCAAGAAACTCTGCTGCAATAGCGCGTTCTACACAAGCATCTTGCAGATAGATGTAGAGGTCGTGGTAGCGCCCATTGTAGAAATATCCACCAAGACCTCCTGTGACAATCTCAACCAACCTGTAAATAGAATCACGAGTGATCTTTGAGTTTGAACCAATGGCAGAGATTACCAGAGCAGTTCTATAGGCATCATCACTTCTACCTTCGCGGGGAAAATTCAAAAACTCCCCGATAGAATCCAGAGCAAACCCTGTAGCATTGATCAAGAGAAAAGAGGTGAAGATTTTTTCAGCTACTTCTTCGTAAGACTTTGCTTCCTCTGCAATGATTTCTACAAACTTTTGAATATTATCGGAATCACCAAACTGTGTCAGAACTAAGTCTTTAGATTCCTGAACAATGTCTGGATTACTTTTTACATAATCAACACTCATCTTTTCTCCTCAGACATTTAGGTTGTCCTCTCATAAGTGAATGTAGATATTGTTGCATACTGATCAAAGGACAAATTAATATCACCCTGTAGGAACGCCTCTGAGCCTTCTGACGGCCTTTTCAGATCAACCCTTACACTCAGTAGCCTTCCTGCTGGAAGCCCCACTAGAACCGCCGAGGTTAGCTGAGAATTGCTTACGCCAAGTCCGATAGGCTGGGAATCCAGAAGTCCTGCCACAGAATCCTCAATATCAGCAATCTCAAGAGAGTTTAGTGGGGTTGTATTGTTAGCCACGTAAGTGATCTTGAGGTCGTACTGAGATTCTTTGGCGCGAGTAAAGAAGATATTCTCCGCTTGACCATCAGCAGTTGCTACTGGGACAACCGTATCGCCGGAGGTTTGTACGTTAAGAGGCTTATTATCATAAATCGCTTTTGCAATATCAGTGTTAGTCCCTCCACGTACAACCACATTGAAGGTGAGGCCATCTGCCTCCGGGCGATCAACAGGAGTTGGGTTGTCGTAGAGCCGGTAAGACACCACATTATCTACTTCGGAAATCGCATTAGCAATACTGTCCCGAGTACCAGCAGGAGTTCTAAGTTCTTCTGTTTGGATTCTCAGGCGAAACTCAGCATCAGTCTCATTCTCTGCGCCGGGGTTAAAGTCTGTAGTGTTGGTGGCAGAAGTATAGCCTGGGAATGTCGCAGAGTAGCCTGTGATCCCATCAGCAGCCAAAGGATTAAACCTTGCCTCTGTAGCAACAACATCGTAACCAGACCAGAAAGTGAATCCAGAAGGTAGGTCGGTTGATTCAAAGTAGATTGGTTGAGACAACCCGATGAATTCTTCAGAAGATGCGTATCCGATGTAGACAACACCTTCTGATTGGAATACAGACGATACGTTTCCTTCTGTATTATTCACCACAAATGAGACCAGAGATAATGCAAAGGCTTCGATAGAAGGTGCATCTGTTCCTGCAAGGGTGATTGTAGTATTGACCACAGACCCTTCAATGGTGTTGGTCATAAAGAACTCATAGTCGCCAACAGTGAGAGTATTGACATCAATCACTGCACCTGTGATGTTACTATTCAATTGACCACCAGTAGATACTTCATACGTCAACCCATTGGACGCATTGAAGGTACTTCCGGCTAGAATGTTTGTCCCAAGGTTTGTCCCATTATCTACAAACTCGATATGAGCAACGCCGGAGCTTGGCTGTGGGCCTTGTCTTACAAACCCAAAGTAGGACGCAGCATCATCAAGAGCAATCCCTTCAGCACCATTGAGTGTGCGGCTGTAATAGACATCTTCAAGAAGCTTCTCCCATTCAAGCTCTCGCTCAACCATGATTGCCCTGAGAAGACCCGCAATGGAATCATCAGTTAGCAGAAGGTTTGCCCCGAACTTGTTTCTGAAGCTATTATTAAGTCGTGTTGTAATATCTGTTCTATTATCTCGTTCAAAACCAAAGTCGGTTAATTCTGCCATTTTATCCTCTCAGTTCCTAGAGCCACCTCTTGTCTGTAGCAAGAGTTATGTTCAAGTATTCATAGTAAGCATTCGTCTGATCAATATCTGGGAAATCACATTCGTAATTGATGTCAAACACACTGGATGGGTCTGGGTAGGCAACCTCAACCCCCGGAGGTGTTAGATCAATCTTATAGACACCAGTTTGTCCCTGTGCTGTTACAACAAATGTCATCGAGTATGTGCGAGTGGATACATCGTATGTTCCCTCGAAATCTCTCAGGACATCCACTTCAGGGAAACTATTGATCAGCGCAATGAAGTAGGAATCAAGAATATCTTTGGTAACTTGTTTATCCAAGAACAGTTGGGTATCATAAGCACCAAACTGTGTGTTCAAGAACCACTCACCTTTGAATGCTCGAAAGGTTATATACATTCTCTGCCTGAGCAACTCACGTACTGTTTGAGTGGTCTTGAACTTACCTTTGGATAACGACAAGTCTTTACCATCAGTATCTAATGCAAGGTCGTAGGCCATAATGCTTCCTTAGATTAATTAGGAGGACTTGTGTTACCAGAACCAGCAGGATCAGTCCAAGTGTATGGATGTGTGTGATTCTCAAGAGACACGTTAGAACCATCTACAGTAGCAGCAGTGAGCGCGCCTGTGATTGCTGCTGTTCCTGCGGTCGTCAGATTGCCTGCAATGGCTACATTACCTGTGAAGGTAGACGTAAGCGCATCTACAGTTAGAGAGGCCGTAGAGAGCGTTGTAGAGCCTCCTACGGATATGTCTGCACTACCTCCTACCGATACACTAGCATTGCCACCCGCGTTTACGTTGATGTTTGCAGGAGTGTCTATATCAATATCACCAGAAGGCTTCACGGTGATTGTGGTTGTTCCGTTTTCTACAACGATATTCTTGGTGTCTATTGGCTTTCCTTCGGGTTCGGTGAAGAACATTGGGATTGCCATGATTGGATGGATACCAAAAGGTTCTATTGAATCGCTTGGAAATATCGAGTCAGTATCTACAGGAGAATCAAGGAGATCACTAAAATCCCTGTCGCTACATAATAATAACACAGTGTCGCCTTCTATGACAGGAACAGTTACCCTTGCATTCCCTTTTGTTCCTGAGTAAATCATCAAAGGAACATCTTCTAGGATTGGTAAAGGTAATTGTGTACCATCACGATAGCGTGTTGTAGATAACACTTTAACATTGACAGTGTGCCCATTATTCTTTGTAACAACAGCAGGCTTTATTGTATGAACGTTCCTGAGTTTATCTCTTACAAATCTTTCGAGAGATTGGTAAAATGTATTCGTGTTCATTTACAGTTCTCCCGGTAATACGTTGTTGCCGAAGTTAATCCTTTGACTTTGTGTGGTGGGTTGCCCACGAGATATTGTTGCTTGCCCTGACAAACCATCTCCGAGAGATACATCCTCTGCTTCAACTTCAGAATACCATTCGTCTCCTCGGAAAGATCCCCTGTGAACTACTTTCAAAATCCTGTAGACCCCTGAAATTCTCTCCGAAACTACTTGAATAATCGCGTTAGGTTGGAACTCACCATTTAATAGGCTTGTGAACTTAATACCACTTGAGGATTGTTCTAAAGCTTCTGACGCACTTAAATCAGAATAGTCTCCAAGAAACGTAGGGGCTGCGATCAGTCCTGTTTCTGGTGTAACATTCAAGATTGTCTCAATCAAAGGTGTCTCTATTGTTTTAGACAAATCGGCAGCAGAGCTACCAGAAGGTATTGCAATTTTATTAGACACTACATTAACGAATAAGTCTTGAATATTGATGTAGTAACCAAATGTACTTAGGATTCGTGCAAGTTCTCCAGCAGCAGGCCCATGTACGACCAGCGGGCCTTTTGTTTTTATGTCTGGGCCTAGTCTGTAAATAACACCACGTGGCAATGCTAAATCTTGCAACAAGTCGTCAACAATTTTATCTATTGCAGTGCCCTTTGGGTATTTCCGAGCTGTCAACTGAGACTGTACGAATGCACCACCATCGGATACTTCAAGTTTTGTTCTACGTTCAATCCCATCAAACGTATCCTCAACTTTAATAAGGTTGCCGCGAAACACAGTCTTTAGTGTCTCATCTTCATACCCCGCCAGAAGTTCTACAAAGTTCTTAACACCGGAGAGTCTTTGAAGAAGTCTTGCACTTTCTTCCGCAAGATTATAGATGATGATCTCACCTTCGTTGCCTTCCGTGGCATCGGCTCCAACTTTTGTTATTTCAAACTTAAGCTGATTTTGATTTATGTAGATCCTGTTATCACCAAACTTTTCAATTGCTTCCAAGGCAACATCTGGATCAAAAGTATCTATGGTGTTTTTATATATTTCACCAAGGCGATAGAAGTCATTCAGGTATTCAATCTGCTGCTGAGGAGTTATTGGTTTTATTTCCTCCTCCGCACTAGCTCCGAAATTCTGACCAATCCTAAGCTCGTATCTACGATTATACATTTATCCTCCTAGAATTGGATCATCCTCATCTGACCTCACGTAAAGCAATCGAAACCGCTTATCAATCCCAAAGTCATCTTCTGAGGGTCTTCCGAAGCCCTTCTCGACATCGACAACATAGAGTTTTCCAGCAGGGAGGTCTTCATTGGAATACGCAGCCAATAAATCACGACCTACCACCGCCCGAGTTTTCAACACAGGATTTCTACCAGTGCGTCCAATGTAAATATACCAAGATTGACTTCGGTTATTCCAGCGAGTACGGATGTCATAACCATCGCCCTCTAAAGAAACTCGGTATTTGTAATCCACCGTTACCCCAGAAGGTAAAAACTTCGCCATACTTAACCTCCTGTGAACACTCTACGAGTTCTTGAGAATACTTCGCCATCATCTGCCGATTGCCCCGATTGCGTTCCACCATCAGTTGTTGGTTGGGAATCACCTGCTTTTGCAGCAGACACAGGTAAGGCAGAAACAACACGCTGGGTTCCTACAACTCTTATTTGCTCGACTTCCAGATCAACATACAAGCCCTCTACCTTGTCAACCGTTTGTGTATAACCAATACTCTTGATCACACAATTGTCGTAAGAATCAAGGTCACTAACCAAAGTAAACAAAGAACCTGTAGAGTACATGGTAACAAGCACATCGTACATGTTCTTGGTTCTCTTCCCTGTATTCTGCACGGAGCTGAACTCGTTGAATTCGTAGATGGGCGTGTTGGTAGTTACGCCTCGTATTTGAAATACAGGGTTTTCACGGGTGAAATGATCACTGACTCGTGTGCCAGACTCCACAGGATGTGTCGAAACATCTCCCCTGAAGTTTGTTGTCATTTCAACAGTGCTGTCGAATTCAACAAATGTCCTCACAGGCCCGTCATTTGTAGAGGGTGTACGACCGCCTGCAATGAATAGTAACGGACTAGCCATACTTACCCCCTGATATTTGTTGACATCGTTGTTTTAGGCTTCTGTCGTTCGTTCTGGCGCATATAATCTTTCAACTCGCCAGTGGCTTCGACATAAACCCGAGTGCTGATTTCAGAGTTTGCAGCTTCAGTGCTTGCAGCACCCACACCACCAACTTTAGTATATGTACTTCTGCCAATAGCACCGGCAACTTCAGCAGTCTTACTTGCCGCTTTACCAATAGTCTCTGATGCACCGGGGAATTTCTTAGCAATAGTAAGGGTTGGTGAAATGTTACCAAAGAACTTTCCAATCCCTGTAACAATCTTACCAACTATATTGAATACCCCAGTGAATATGCTCGTCAGGAAACCAAAGAAGTTCCCGATTTTAGACATTGCGCTATCTAGGCTTGTCCCGAATGCAGATTGGAATCCTTTGGAAACTAGATCGACCAGATCAGCCACCAAAGCAATCGCAACACGTATCGGGAATATTACCGCTTTCAAAAATGCCGACATAAATCCGAAAAGAAAGCTCATAATCGGACGCATTACTGTAAATATGTCGGAAAGGCTATTGAAGATTTGAGTGAATAGTTCACCTACTCCTGATTGGAATATGGCATCTACTAGGAGTTTGCCGTTGGCTACCATCTTTTGAAAAGCGATGTTCATGGTCTTCATTGCTTTCGCAAGACCGGGAGCAGCCATCTCTTTCATTGCTTTTGTAAAAGCAGGCATGAACTTGTCTACAGAAATTTTTCCAAGTTCCATCTGTTTAGTGAACTCGGACATTGTCATGTTCATAGATTTAGCAGCGAGCTGCATTGCAGCGGGCATCATTTATGTTCACATAAGGGCGTTAGTCTTATGCCGCCTTCCGGCTGCTCTATATTTCTATAGAGATCAGATCATATCACGAACCCGTAGGTTCCCTCTCGTTTCGACTCACTTGAGCCTACATAATGATCGTTGCACGTTCTCTTTATAAAAGAGCTTCGCTCAGGATTATCTACAGCCCTACCTGTTTAGACTTCCCCTGAATTAGAGAGGTTATTCAATGTGTATTACTACACAAGGCCGCTATTTTTAACGGTCGCCCAACTGAAGTTTCCAATGTGTTCAAGAGGGGGCGCTACACCCCTCCCCGTTCTCTGATGAACTGCTACGAGTTTCCCCGCAGATCGGACTATATCTTCACCTACAGCATAACCTGTTTAGATGGTCAGCACTTCCACTGTCAATCGCTTACAGTGTACTCCCTCTCGGGATAGTCTCTGAAGTCGTGTGTAAATATTTTTTGGAAATATTTTTATACGCTTTGCCACGTTTTATTTTTGAAACCGTCTGCTTGGTTGTCCCAACAATCTTTTCTATATCTGAGCCGCCCAAACCTTGGTTGAGCATTTCACAAATTTCTCTCACTTGGGTTTCCTCTAAAGGTGGGGTCAGGCTCTTCCTGTCTCGCAATTTATACTTATCAGATATTTCAACCCAACACGCCTTACGTGCGATGTGGTTAACTGTATCTAAAGTGACATTGCAATCTCGGGCAATTTCTTTATGGGTCTTCGTGGTGCTTTGAAGCATGAAACATACATTATGTACTTGCTCCTCAGTGCACCCACTCCTCCCAGCTTTTTCACCTCTACAGTGATAGAGACCGAGGCTCCTTGCGTGTTCCATATTTTCCTTATGTGTACACCACTCTAGGTTGCCAGCAGAGTTGTTCAACTTGTCAGCGTCTATGTGGTTCACACAGGGTAAATAGTGGGGGTTAGGCACGAATGCTTCTGCCACCAACCTATGTACACTTTTTGGATAAGCCTTCCCGTCAAGGGACAGACTGACATTTTCATACTTACCTTGAGACACCCAAGTCTTCTTCTTCCTCATGGCACCTCTTTTACTTGTGTAGACGTTACCTTGGTCGTCTATATAGTAATCTGAGAAACCTTCAATTTCTTTTATTTCCAAAACACATCCCCTCCATAAATGAACTACACCGTCCACTTATAGAGTTTACACACTTACCTGCGGATTGTCCATACCTTCAAGATTCTTAGGGGTCGCCAGTATGTCACCATCTGGTATCCTACTCGAAGTCTCGCTGGATGTTCCCGCAATTCACTGACTTTATTATTCCACATATTTCTATGCAGCGAGTCGAAAGTCCAACTCTTCTGACATGACAACGCCTTTCGCCATCATTTGCTCAAGTGCTCTGATAACGCCTAATTGCTCATCTTGACGTAGTCCAAACACAGCACTAGCCTCGCTAATTCCAGCAAACTGCTCTTTCATATCGGCTATCGTAAAGCCCATTTCCTTACCGGCAATAGCAAATCTAGCGAAGCCTTTAGCACTCTCTGCCGCACCGATACCTAATCTCTCAGACTGGGCGATCAGGAAGTCCATCATCTCTCCAGCCTGCTCAGCACCAACAGCAGTCTCGAGCATTACCCTTGCACTTTCAAACTGCCCACCAATAGCACCAACACCAACAGCACCAGCAAACGCACTGTATGCTCCGGTGGCCGAGGCTACAGCCCCGCGCATCTGATTAAAACTCATGGAAGTCTTCTGGGCAGCCCTTCCTTGCGCTCTAAGGCTCTCTACAAGTTGCTGAGAAGCCCTATTGTAATGACCCATGGTGATAACACCATCTCTGAGCTTCCTGTTGTAACGCTCTTGTGCTCGCTGTGCGGCCCTTAGACTCCTTTCTGTAACTCTGCCCTCACTACCTTGGGCAATCCTTGCAAGCTTCGCCTGAGAGCGTGCCATACGATCCTTGTGATCTCTCTCAGCCCGTCTTGCGTTCTCTGCGACTTTCCTTTGCTGCTTCTCCTGTCTTGCTTGGCGTGCTTGTAGCTTTACCGAATTCTCTCGTAACTTATTCTGCTTACCAAGCACCCTAGCCGTATCAACAGAATCCTTCTTAACTTCCTTGGATTGCTTTGCCACCTGCTGTGTCACTTTAGCATTCTTGGCTGTAAAGCCAATCTTCACATTCCCTCGTGTTAGCTTCTTAACATCTCTGAGATTTGTCTTAAGTTCCATCAAATCTCTTTTGAACTTCCTGAGAGTCTGTATAGATTTACGATCAAACCTATACTTCACCTCAGAATATATACCAGCGACTCTATCTGAATCAGCCATTATCTCACCCCTCTGGGCATACCTTTATTCTGAGCAGCCTCGTGTTCTTTCATCTGCTCATCTTGGATTACGTCTCTAATATCTAAATACTCATTAACTTTCAAAGCAAAGTCTAAAGTACAATTCAACATATCATTAAGGGATGCGCTAGAATGTTCAGAGAACACGGGGCGGAACACAAGAAGCTCCATAGACTCAATGGACGTATCTTCATCAATCTTCTTATAGAGCTTTTGCATCCTCTTAGATTGACGGTTTACATCCCCATTAACATCCCTTGCAAACCGTCTTCGAATAAAGGGCCAACATTCACCTTGATCACTTCTGCACAAATCTTCAGAACATGAGCAAAGTTCATCCCGTAGGTTTCCTCAAGATTCTTCAGAGAAGCCATCTGAGGAACACCGTTGTCATTCTCTACCAACACACCGTCAAGCAATGTAGGGATAGTGACACTCAGATCATTCTCCCCTAATGCTCGCACAACGCCATGAATAACGGCTGCTGTATACATACCTTCTGAGTCATCCTCACCAGCCATTGCAGCAGCATTAGCGAGTGGTTCTGCAACCAAAGGCATAACATACTTAGCATTCTTAATTTGTGTCTGCATGTTCCACTCAGGAATGTAGACACCTCTTTTGTTAATCTCAACACGATGTCCTTGTGGACGTGGCATTGCATTATCTTGATTCATTAAAATCTCCTTAGAATGTTTCGCCGCATTCATTTAGCTTTCTTTAGAGCTAAAAAAAGGAGAGCCGAAGCCCTCCTTTGTTATTTTTGAGCTTCTTTAGATTGCTTGGTTTGCCAGAGCAAACGCAAGGTTCTTAGAGAAGTTCTCGATGAATTCACCCTTTCGGATGTTAGTCATGAAGAAAGTATACTCACGAGAACCCACTTCATCGCCAAATGCGTGGGAAGCGTCAGTCTTAAGCCAACCAAAGCTAGTACCAAAGGACTCTGCTGAAGCGGGGTCAAATACGCTGAGACGTACAACCGGTGGGTAGTCTTCGTGCATCATCTTTTCAAACTGAGCAACACTCGGAGAGTTATGCTGTAGAGTGATTGTCAGAGTGCCCGTGACGTTACGGTTGATCGCCCGACTTACTTCACCTTTAATACCTACGGTTTCAGAAGAAAAGTCCTCAGACTTCTCCACAGTGATTGCATCACCTTCCTGAAATCCGATTACAGGGATGTCATCCACTGTTAGAACAACTTGTTGGGGATCATAAGTCCCCATGAAAAATCCACCTGTAGCCATTATATATCTCCTAGATTACATTAAGAAAGGGTAATGAACCCTCTCACCGGAAGCATGTAGTGAACAGCGCCAGCAAGGACACCTTGGAACTGAACCATGTTCAACTCACGATTCGCTTTGTCGTTATCTAGGATATCCTCAATATTAGGCATGATAACAGTCGGGGCTGGAGAAGCTGCTAGGAAGTTACGAGCAACCGCAAGGTTCAGGCGCTCATAGATAACACCTTCAATCACTGTTAGACCGACTTGATCGTAAGAGATCTTACGTCCTAGATCAGACTGACGCTTCATCAGACCGAAGAGGTCGGACTCAAGGTTTGCTTCCAACCAGAGTGCCCCTCGCACAACATCAAAGAATCGACCTGAGACCATCTTACCATCAAGAGCAAATCCAACGCCGCCAATCATAACGTATTGGAAACCGTTGTTGTCTTTGATGTAGTTTGCTTGAGTACGTGTCCATTTGTTCGTCGGAACTCCCGGTAGAGTCTTACCGTGCAGGGTAGAGCTACCTTCACGAAGGCCAGCCATAGCACCTACAACAGCACCTTCAGGATACACAGTGTCAGCATCAGCATGAGGCCAGAGCATTGTGTTGTTATACTGAAGATCCTTCAGAGTCTCCAGAAGGTTGCCTACAGTGCCAGCAGGAATATCAGCAGCAGCACTAGAGGTGATGTACATCTTACGTTCTGCTTCAGCATACTGTGCAATTGCTTCAATGTCAGTGTCCAGATGCGTGTCTGCAAGGATGAAGAACCAATCGGTAGTTTCGTTCTCAACAGCCGCCAGAGCATCAATATAAGTTTCAGGGGTTGTTACATTGTCTGTATCAACGTTTCCTACAATTGCTTCTCGCGGAGGATTGTCGCCACTGAAGATCAGAGCAACCATTTCATATGCAGGGTCGCCATCTGCAAAACCAGCAGCCACCATATCGTCAACACCAGTCACAGTGATAATACGGGAGGTTCCTTCAAAAGGAGCATTCGCCGTAAGAATCAAAGGAGTGCTGAAATTACTTTGGGCAATAGGACGATCACCGAGCGTAATATTTACGTCAACGATGTCCTCAATAGTGTAAACACTTGCCATTAAATTTCTCCTAAATTTGTTAGCTAACTTTTAAGATCGTTATGGAGTTGCATCTGGGGAAGATGCTGAAGGGAATATCTCAAGAATCCCACCAGAATGGTCGTCAAGATCACCTTCGGTATTGATATGCTCAATAAAGCCATCTGAGTTAATACCAGAAAGACTTTGAACAAAGTTGAATGAGATAGAGAATTGCGCTCGTTCTTCCATCTCTGTACCGCTGATCGCCCTAGAAGCATTGCGGACTCTACTGGTATTGCTAATACCAATTCCGTTTTCTTGCAGAAGTTTTCTAAGGTTTCTATCCTTAGTTCCAAAAGCAATTCTTTGTGCGCGACTCAAAGCATAACTTCCGTAGGTGTATACATTGGCGTATCCTACGAAGTTATTATATGTAACCTGTGTACTAGTGACAGGATCAACTTGTGTATACCAGCCTTCCTTACCAGAGACAGGATCTATGTCATTCAACTTTAGAACAACATAAGGGCCAGCAGGAGCAATGAAGTTGCTATCAAGGAGTCTTACAGGAGAATCATCAAATTGCTGAACAAACTTTGAGAACACTTTGTAAATCGCAATCTCAAGTGGGTCTGTGGGGTCATATAGGATAGCCATCAGCGTTCATTCTCCTGTGCCACATAAGCAAGGTAATGGCTTTGCAATCCATAGTCCCAAGGCTCAACTTTGATCACATCACACCAGACACCGGGATATGCTTCAATTTGATCTGCAAGACCATTTGTAGCTTCCTTGGCTGTAAACACAGGTGTTGTTGTATAGACCTTGTATGTCTGACGATCTCTGTAACCTTCTGGTAGAACGTCTAGTTGATTACCGGGGACAGGTTGTACGCCAGCATTATCCACTGTGAAGGTTATTTCCGATTCACTAGGTAATCCAAACTCATCAACAGTCTGCGTTCTCCTACGACCATTGAGGGTCTTTCTTGGTATCAACTTAGGTTTCCAAGTAGCCACATATCCTCCTAGTCGTATTTAATGTCGATTTGTTTCTGGAGCCATCCTGTTTCAAACAAGGGAGCATTGAATCCTTTAGAGTCTACAGTTGACTGAGCGTTGCCTTGGTAGACAAACCTCGCCAGTTGCAGTTGGGCTCCTATAGATTCCTTCTGTGCCTCTGCTGCTTCTGTGAGAGACTTCCTGTAGGTTTTTCTCCCTTGGTGTGCCTGACGTACCCCTTTTCGTAAAATGTCTTGGGAGAGAAGCTCACGCTCGTAAGCGCCATCTGTCACAAAGGGACGTTCTGGGATATTAGACTCAGGAGCACCAAAGTTGTTTATTGCAGCAATCTCATAAGCTGTAGCACCACTTCTTGGATGCTTGCCAGAGTCATCGAAGAAACCAATACGTGCTGAACGATCTCCTTTGGATACTTGACGAATCATGCTGTCAAGAATCTTCGTGTCACAAGTGACTTTGCTCATGTGACCTCCTTACTCAAGACCCTCAAACTGCCAAGGAACATACTTGTCTTCTTGCTCGTATGTCCCATCAACCTCAGGATAAGGTCTGTTGGAATCTGGATCATTCTTAACACGAGCAACTTCTTTCTTGGATACACCACCAAAGATATGTAAGTCGTATCCATAGGTCTCTCCGGGTTTCGGAGGATGACTCTTGTAATAGTCCAGAAGCTCGCTGATAGCGTCATACGTAAGGTTACTGTAAACTTCTACCTCAACACCACCTTCGCGCTCCCTACGTCTCTCAGAGTTCTTAGCGGCAATACCTTTGAGAATAAACAAGGCATCAACTGTAGCAGCCCAAATGCGATACTCAGGACTCTTCCCTGCATACTTTGCGAGTAGTCCGTCAATAACAACATCGGAGAGAATATAAGGTTCTTCAATATCACCAATGTTATATCTGACTTTACCATTGTCTGTTGTAAAATCTGCTGGCATTACTCATTCTCCTCTATAACTTTCCAAAGAACACTCGGGAGAATGCTCTCAAGAAAGCTAGAGAGGGCCGAAGCCCCCTCATAGACCATCCCACTATTAGGTGGAAGTGGTCAGCTTGTAGAGTACCGCAGGTTTGGTACAGAAGAACAGCGGAGCTGTCTCTACCTGCATTTCGTGGAACTCATCTTTCGGGTCAGTAAACTCGTAAGCGAACATTTCACGACCTGCTTGGTTAGCACCAGACAGTTTGTTGTTCGGGCCAACATAGCCACGGAACAGATCACGTACACGCGGGATAACGTGTGCTTCGCTATCTGCAACAGCCTGAGCAGTACCACCGCCCGGAAGCAGGAAAGTAGCCGGATAGGTGAAGAAGCGAACACCACGGTAAACGAATACGTCAGAAACACCCCAAGGCATGTATTCGGAAATATCACGCTGATACTGAGTGTTAGAAGCAGCATTCAAATACGCTTCACGAACCTTCGGATGGTCGATAAGTTTATCGAAGAAGGTTTCGCCACACATAATGTCGATACCTTGGATAGTACCGCCGGAACGCAAGTTGGCTTGTACGCCACGCTTCACTTCAGCAATCTTAGCGTCGATGTTGGTAGCAGCAGTACCCAGATCGAAATCTACGGTAGGCTGTGCTACGCCAAACTCAGTGAACATGTCTGCCAGAACAGCACCATCAGGAGTGCTAGAAACACCCTTCAGAGCTTGGATCATCATATATTCGTGAGTTTGGTCAACTGCTCGGCGCATATCTTCCAACTTGGTGATACGCACGTTAGCCAGAGTCTCAGGGGAGTCTGGGGTGCCCGGCATACGTTGACTCTGAATATCTTCCGGTGTAATATAGTCATCATGCTTGAAGTAGGCCAGCGGCAGAGAGAAGGTCTCTACTTTGCGGTCTTTGCCTACAGTAGCTTCACGAGTACCACGAGGAACTTGCGGAAGCAGAGTAGTTTCAGCTTCGTTCTTGTCGAAGATGATAGCAGTTTGGGTAGTCGGACGAACAGAGAAGATATTCTGATTCTTTACCCAACCATACTGATTCGGGATTTCATTGATTTCGTCAGTCCAATCTACAATACGAGAAATGTTGGACACATCACGGGTAATAGGCATTTATGTAAATCTCCTTAGTTAATTCTTTTGGTTGCTATACTGATTAGACAGCGGTCTGGACTTTGATACCGAGAGCTTCAAGAGCAGCAGCGGCGTCCGCAGCGGTGTGACCACCGAGTACCAGAGCGTCATCAGCAACAGAGGCAGGGCCACGGTACAGTACAGCTACGTCAGTGTTGGTAGCAGCGGCAATAGACTTGTTCTCGATAACTACAGCAGCGATAGTTTCAGAACCATCTACAGCAGCAGGGTCAGAGATTTTCCAGTCAGTGCCATCAAAACCCAACAGAGTACCGATGGTGTATTCTTGAGCAGCAGCCTCATTTACAACCACTTCCTTACGGCAGTAGCCAATGTGAGTGCCTTCTTCGTATTTGATCAGATTACCCAGCTTAGGGTCACGAGTGCCAATTTGAGCCATTATATAAAACCTCCAGAGGTATTGAAATTATTGCTTAGCGTAACGCTTTTTGATAAGGTCAGAAACAGTGGCTTTAGAGGCGGTATCTGGATCAGTTTCCAGAGCAGCACCTTCGTCACCATGCTCTTCTTCAACGACAGCTTCTACAGCCATCTTTGCACTCTCAAGAGCTTCCATAACTTCGTCTACGCCATCCATACCCATTTCAGACGCTTCGTACAGGAAGGTAGCTACTTTCTCTTGAGATTCTTTGGCTACGAAAGAGTAACCAGAAACCAGTTCAACGTAGGAAGCCTTAGCAGCAGCTTCTTTCTCAGCTTCAAATGCAGCCAGCTTTTCTTTCAGAGCAGCAGCTTTCGCTTCAGCCAGTTCGTTGAGTTTTGCTTGTGCTTCGGGAGAAGCCAGCAGTTGTTCCAAATCCATATTCACCTCGTTATCTTCTTTGGATTGCATAGAGGGTGATTCAGCAGACGCTTCCTCTTGGCCCTCTTGATTACCCTCCAGCAATTCCGAAGGGGTAGCCTCGGATGCTTGTGCATCTTCAGCGGATTCTTGAGCAGACATTTCTTTGTCTTTCTTTTTGCCCCAGCCAAACAGCGGCATCTTTGGACGCTCCTCTTGTTGATTCATTTTGCGGTCATAGTCGTCAGCAAGGTCTGCGAGATAATTGATAAATTCCTGAGAGGTCATCTCAGAATCGGCTAACCCTAGCTTCATCGCGTCACTAGGACGGAACGTCTTAGCGTTCGTATCTCGAATCTCACCCGGAGACATCGGCCTGAACTGTGCTACGTGATTAATGAAGTCTTGGTACAGCAAGTCGGTGTCTTTCTGAAGGTCAGCGATGAAGTCTTCACGCAACTTACCGTCTTTCTCGTAAGGAATCTTAGACTCGCCAGAGTAAACAAAAACAACCTCGGAACCTTCTTCGATACGCTTGGGCAGATCATTGACAATACTGATGACAACACCAATAGAACCAACTTTTGCGAGAGGATTCATAATTACAGTATCGGCTATGCACGCCAGTGCGTACGCGGCTGAACAGGCTTGCATGTCAACGTAGGTTACGATCTTGACTCCAGCAGAGTCTGCCATCTCTCTCAAGGCTATAGCAGTCTCGAAGCAACCGTGTGCCATTCCACCGGGACTTGAGATGTCAAGTACGATCGTATGTGCCCCTTGCTCGATCATAGACTCAAAGTCAGCGATGAGCTTTTGGTAAGAGACAATCCCACACAGCGAGTTGATCCAAGAATGTTTGTAGGTTAGCGCACCTTCAATTGTCAGCAACCCTATACCGTTCTCTACGGTTGGGACATACTCTTCGGATTCCTGACGCGCCTCTGCTTGAGATGCTACAGCTAAATCTTCGCTAGAATTGCGAGAAGTGAGGTAGTCCTCAATCTCGCGTAAATACTCTGGAGTTGTCAGCAAGGGAGTGTTCCTCAAGCTTGACAACAATCTTTGAACACTATGTGCTGTCATTTATTACTCCAATCTTCAAGTAAACCTTTTATGTAGCTGTAATATCCATAAGAGCAGTTCATAATCTGTATGAACTCACCTGATGGGACTCCGCTTCGAATCAGGGAGATAGCCTTCTCCCTATCATACCTGCGTGTACTACCCTTTAATGGAAACCGTAAGTCCCTACGATAGTTAAGGCCCAAATGCTTTCTGGTATCCCCGCGAAAGATGTGCCACACTGTTCCGTAACTTAATTCCAGATTCTCAGAAGCCTCTTTTATTGTTTTCCGCCCATTGATTACTTCCTCATATTCTGCTAACACAGCCTCATCAGGGACTTCTTTTAGTTTACTAGGCGATCTCGGTGTATAATCAAGATCCTTCCTGTTATTGGGGATTTTTCCAGAAAGGACATATTCCTTGAACAATTTTCTCCGACTTTCACCACGAGCAAGAACAAGCTGATACCCCGCTCCGATCCCAAGCTCCTCTTCAATCAGAGCCCTAGGCATCGCTAAATCAAACTCAAGTTTATAAAACTTCAGCACGAGTTCGTCGGGGTACTTGACCGATTTTTGTTTCTCGGTTTCTGTTTTGACATCGTACACACTTGGGTACTGCCCAGGTCGGTGAATATTAGTCAGCGGGCCCTTGCGATCAAGAATACAGCCAATTTCCTCTATAAGGAAATCCTCTAACTCGAACGCTTCTTCTTCTGTATCAAAATAGGCTACAATTTCCCTGTAACACTCTGAGATGCCGAACTTCTTAATTGCTCTGTTCTTCAGTGTGTCTGGTTTAAGGGAGTGTGGTGAAAAATGATCATTCACCCTAGACCTCACACCCTTACCAATGTAAAACGGCGTACCGTAAGGACTTCGCAGAATATATACATAGTGCCGATCCCTATCGTCTGGGATACAACTACCCTTTCGTACTCCTTCAGGAATAAAATCTCTAAGCATTCTCATTATTCCCCACCGACGGGTCGTCAGAAACTGAGTCTGAGGTGCCTTCCCCCGGAGACTTGTAACCGTCCGCCGCCCTTGAGGTAGTCTCGTTAGTAGGCATTGGGTTCCCATAATCCGGCTCTGGAAGGTTAGCGATCTTCCTGAGTGCCTCGTCTAGAGTACGGTCAACCGAGATCGAGTTCACTGAAATCGCACGTTGCAAGAACTTACCAAGATCATCCAAGTCACGATCTTCAATCTTGCCAAACGTAAGCCTTGGCATATCCTTATCGGAGAATCGCCAACCATTGATTGCCAATGTTTGCGGAACAAGTTCTCTGTTGAGAACATCTTCGATGGTCTTCAGATAAGACTCAAGGGTAAGCGCAAGGATGTTATTCTTGGAATCACTCAGGGCATAAGAACCAGCAGCATCTTGACCAACTTTCAGAAGGTCTGCCATGAATACTGTCAGGATTTCATTCTGCTTTCTGCGGATAACTGTGTCAGTGCTGTATTGCTTCCCGCCGCCATCCACGCCTGTGAGTTTGAAGTGGAACAGTTCTTTGCCACTCTCAGAATAAGCGATTGGCGTGATAACATAAGACTGTTCACCGGCAGATAAGTTGGCAGCATCTTTCTTCATCTGCTCAATGTTACGAGCTTCTGGGCCAGCAGGGTTCAGAGCAGCTTTCGCTAGATAATCCGCGTCAACACCAATGTCCACAATCCCCGCCAAATCCTTTGACATACCGATAAGCTCAAGCTCACTCGCAAGAGTCTTTTCCTTCCAAGGCAAATATGCTCCCTTGAGTCCAGCAGTACCCTCTGGGTTGCTAGAGCGAGGCATATTCTTGAAATGCAGGAATTTATTACGGGGAATGGTTACTTCGCCAACTTTAGATGAAACACCAATACGTGAAGGGTTTTGCTTGACACCTTTGACAACGCCTTGGTCATCAATAACCCATCCGGTGAGTGTCTCTTGCGGACGTGAAGGAAGATGCTTCCATTTGATCTTGCCTTCCCAAGTTCCTTTGGTAACTCTTGTGAATACTTTCTCATTCACTTGAAAGCCGAAGAAGATGTAATCAACAACCTGACCAATGAACTCTCGCCAAGTTTGGTCTTCCATATTGCTCATGCAATAACTAAGGAACTCTGCGGCTTCTTGTGCTTGCTCTGGTGAATCATCGGGGTACGTTGCATACCACTGTGCTTTTGTCATCATAATCTTGATGAAGTTCACCACAGATGCTACAGTGGGATCAAGCATCATCTTACGGTAGGTTTCACCAGCGTAAGGCCATCTCAGATCGACACGAGAGTTCTCGAAGATGTACCCTGAGACTTCCTTCAGACCAGTGTAACCTATCGCAGATAGATTCATTCGACTGGTTGCGGATTCTTCGCTGGCGACACCTGCGGGATCAACCCGAACATTGTCTGCCATATTCAATAATATCCTCTTGTGTTGTGTTCATAAGAAATGAACAAGGAGATTTGGTAGACAACCAAAGTTCCCTTTGAATTCTTTTAGAGACGTAATGTTATAAAGTAACATTAATCACCGCTCTACACAAACAGTATAGCAGTGAAATCTTTAGTTGTCTACCCTAATTGTTCAAAAGCTAACTATTTTGTGGTATAATTAGGGAATTAATTCATAGAGCCTTCCTTGGCACTATGGAATCATTCGTAATAGCCAGTTTCATCCTTGTGTTTCTTGAAGGATGTTGGTGAAGAACTACTGAACTCTCCGAGGGAGAATTGGGGGATTACTTTTTCTCTTGAGATTGTGTTGAATGCTGAACTTGTTGCATCGACGAAATCGTCCTTGCGACTCGCCGTTGATCGTTCGCCAGTGAACGATTCTAGTTCATCCAAGTAAATCTTCAGTGTCTCAGGCTCCCACTCACTCTCTACAAGATACACTTGCCCGTTGGCAGCAGCCGTTGCAAAAGGTTCAAACTTGTTGACCTTGCCCTTGGTAGCGGGGAATTTGTCTTTTTTGACAATAAAGCCTTCTTCCAAAAACATTTTCGTGGTCTGTCTAAACGCATCCGCGCCCGCTCCACCGGGGTCTTGTGGCATGACTATATGACAGTCTCTGCCATCGTGCTCGGCATATCGCAAGATTTCCATATCACGAGGGCCAGATTGCTTCTGAAAACGACACCCTCCCGCAAGGTAATAGTTTCCCCGTTTATCCTTATACATTTTTACTGAAGCTGTAAAGTCGGGGTGTCGCAGAGAAGGGTTCGGTTCTTCAGACGCTTTATCCCATGCACGCACACACTTCGCGTCTGGTGGTATCGAATGCGCTTTGTGTAACCATTCTCGCTTGAAATACATTGCGTTATTAGTTTGGGCAAACCAACACCCAAGTAGGAGTTGTTTACGTTTCTCTTCTGGCATAGAGTCCAGAGCGTCACGATACTCGGGTTCCAACTCCATCAAAACTTTGTTATCATCCAGTGTGGACGGGATGTATGTAAAGGTCTGAGGCTTCTTGTTGGGGAACTTATCTATCAACTCCTGTGCTGACCACGCGGTATAAACTTGACTGTTTACCACCACAAAGAAAGCGTCCTTCCCTGACAGTTCTCGAATAGGATAGCCTTCCTCGTCCAAGAACATCTCTACAAAATCAAACACAAAGTGGTTGGGATCGGGGTTCATTGTAGCGCGGAATGCAGATGGGAATGCTGCCTTTGATCGCAAACGGGATCTCAGGATGTCAAATTGGTATTGGCTAAACCTGTGAAATTCATCCATGTATATTCGGGAAATCTCGGCACCGTAGTATGCATCCGCATCCCTATCTAACATCATGTAGCCAAACTTACATCTTGCACCACTAGGAAAAATAATAGTCTTATCTTTATCCTTGATACGAGCACCCGTGATCCACTTACCTTTATTCGGCCCGCTTTGGCGTTCTAGGAAAGGTCGGTACATCTTCACACTCTCGGGCCATAAATTCGTCTCTAGTTCCGTCGTAGTTGAGCGAAAGAAGCATGAAAAGTAGTTCGGATCATGGACATATTTAAGGTTATCCGCGAGGATACCCCAAGTGTTATGTGTAACAATAAAATTCTCGGTGATAAATAGTTTGTCCGGCCCTGAAACGGCAATACAAGTTGCGTAGTCGGGTTCCACAGGTATTACTTCGCGGATAGCAACGTACTCGTCCGTCTCCTTCCAACATGTACGCTCTTTCTTACGAGATAATCTGCATAACTGAGAACCATCGCCAAACTTTACCCTGACGCGGTATGAGTCGAACTTCTCCCCGTTACATATCGCAGGCTTGTAGGAAACGATTGCAGACCCCCCAAGCGACCAGATGACTTCTTGAAAATCCCTACACAGTCTCTCGTTTGAAGAGTAGTATTCAATCCGAGAACGCTTGTCTACATACCCATCAGTGTCAATCAGACCCCTGATTAGTTCAAGCCGATCTTCTACAGAAGCATTCTTATAAACATCTGGGATAAATTTAGTGTGGGAGTTACAACCCATCAGTCCAAGTTCCCGCAATGCGTCTTGAGTTCCGTAGAACCCATACTCAAACTTACCGCTAGGCCATTTCTCTACCTTGTAACCCCTTGACCTAATTTCTTCAACCATTTCTGGATCGCTGGTAGAAAGGCATACATGTTTGTGTGTCATATTGCCATCACCGATAAGACAGCCTAAAGTATAGGAATCCATCGGTAGCGCCTGCGTTCTCAGGTGTTTGTCAATGGGTTCGCAGGTTGGTACTTGGAAGAAACTAGAACTGGTGGTTGCAGCGGCAATCTCTGATGTTGTTTTCGTACCTAGAGAACCTTTCGGTGCGTACCTGCCGAATGCTCCGTACCAGAGGTGCTCCCCACAAGAGATTACCTCCCGACCATCCGCAAATACTACTTTATACAACGGCACTTTCCCTTGCGGAAATACACCAGTCACATGTTCAATAGTATTCTTTGGTGTAACTATTAAATCACCTTTCTTGACATCTCCTATGGCAACCCAACCGGAGGGTGTCAAAACACGCTGATCGTTCCGTAGAGCCTTACCACCTCCGGCTCCACCTCCCATGAAAACGAACTTTTGTTCTGCCTTTAGGAACTGGGTCTGTGGTCCGGGCTGTGGATTCAGCGTGAATTTACTGTTATCTGCCAAAACATTTTCTCCTCACATACTAATTATTCGCTAAAGTTAAACATAGGTCTAACATTAGAATCTTGGTTTTCGGTGGAATTACCACTATTCCCCTCATACTCTTCTTCAAACTCCTCAACAACTTTCTCGGAGTTCTCTTTGATCTTCTCAAAAAACGCAATAACATCATTAGCAGCACTCCGGCGAGTTGCAGGGGGAGCTTTTTCATCCTTGAGAATTCCTCGAATCACATTATATGCCTCAAGGACATCATCTGAAACCCGATACTCAAGTTCCCCCCAAGTCCTAAGAGCTTTCCGAGAATCCAATACCTTCTTGTTCATCCCCCGCTTACGTCCGCCGGGATTACTTGCGTTATTCGCTTGTTTACCTTTTGCCATTTATGCTCTCCAAAGTATTCTGTTGCAACAACCCCTAAATATTTTTACGTTCATCTATTGACAAACAGGGGTGTTTTGTTGTATTACACAATAGAATACTCTGTATTACTAATGGTTGTCAAACGTTCACTCTCTAATATCCAGAACAATCATACGGCTGACTCACATCACCATCTTCAGCATCCTGAAGAACATACCGATGATCATACACGTAGTTGTAATTACCAAAAGAAGCACTCCGGCATACTCCGCAGAGATCCTCTAGTTCGTTTCGTGCATCTTTTGATCGTTTGTTTCCAATGTAGAGTAGGTCTTGGTTACACCCTTTGCATTTTGTGCTAATTTTACACCTCCGAATTATTTACCACAGACGTTCAAAACTATAGTCCTCTGGGTATTCATTATCAGTGATAGGTAAGTACACTAATGACCCATCACAGTGTTTTTGAAACTCCCAGTAAAACCCTCCACAGTCGCAGTGTACGCCTAAAAGTTTATACACTACCCCAAAGTCAACCTCTACAAAAAATTCGTTTAGGTGCTGATTCAAATAAAAACTCCAATCAACAGGAACTTCCATAAATTACTCCCCAAAAACAAGCTCTGTCATCTTTTGTTTTAACGCCAGAGCCTCAATAGAATTTAAACTGGACATGCCAGAAGTCAACACCACAGAACCATTCCCAAGAATAACCGCAAGACTCGTTGGCCTAAACTCCATTGTGCTATCCTTCCCTACAGTCACCTCAAGATAATCCACATCATTCTCAAGCATCTCTGTGAGCAAGCTGTGTTGCCTCTCTAGCGTGAACATCATAGATTCGATAGCTTCCCTACGGGATTGCTTAGAAACCTCGTCAGGGGGCTCTGAGGAAGTCTCAGGAGGATTTTTGAGTTTCCTGTGGTCATCTAGGTTGATTATGTCTGTCATCAGTCAATCTCCAGCATCTCATAGAAACATCTCAAACGCTTTTCGAGTGTTCTGTAGGAATCTGAGGTAAGTTGAAAGGCGTAGTCGTAGGGATCACCTAACCCGCTCCAGATGCTCATCATTTTGTAATTAAGATCAATCTCAAGAAACCCCAATTCGGTCTCAAGTAACCTGAAAACCCTCCTTTCAACATCCCCAGACATCTTGTGAGTTTTCTGTAAAATCTCTGCGAACTCTTCTCGTGTGTAATCTTGCATGTGTCCTCCAAAGTATTCTGTAGATATTCTTGTAAGAACTCTAGTAATCTTAAGAATAACAATACTTAAGACAATAAAGAAAAATAGTAAAGAAATTCTTAAGAGATTACTAAAGAAGTTCTTAAGAATAATCCCCCAAACCCCCTTATGCCTCTACTTACTCAGTATAGGGTAAAAACCTGAGTACGTCAACATTAGGATGCTAATTAATTCAAAAGAATTCTCAAGAATACCTATTGACAGATTTTGATTCTCAGTATACACTATGATCAATAGAAGAGCATAGAAATGCAGTAGTACACACAAGCTACTCAAGAATGTTCTAGAGGACCCTTAAGAATACTCTTAACACAGGGAGATGAAGAGATGAAAATCTCTCTACGCAAGAAAGAACTTAAGATACTCAAAAGAACACTGTAGAGGCTCCTACAGAGACCTGTGTGGTGTGTTCTTCCCTATCACACCTAACTGTAGGATCTCTAAGAACACTGTAGAAAATTCTTAAGAAACACCTAAGAATGTAAAAATTATTGTGTTGTGTGTTGACATTGATGGTGTAGCTTGCTAAGGTACACTTAAACATCCTCACGAATACCGGCTACGCCGCTAATATGTGAGAAATTTTAAGATTAAGTCAAGAGGTGTCAGAATGACAGATCAGTTGGATAGGTCAATTGAAGGTGTGATAAAAGCGTGGTTTGACTACAACCCAGAGACAGGGGAGATTAGATGGAAAGAATGGGTGTCTCCCGGTTGGTATAAATACAAGGGTGCATACAGTAATTATATGAATAATCGTGCCGGTACAACCGTCACCTTCAGTAAGACATCAGACGGTCACCTCTTTACAAGTGCAGGAGGTATCAATGGTATCCTTGCTCACCGAATAGCTTGGGTGTTGTCTTATGGTAAATTACCGGAGTGTCAAGTTGACCATATTGACGGTAATCCCAAGAACAACATCCTCAGTAACTTACGTGATGTACCACCCGCTACTAATCTAAGAAATTGTAAAATGAGTTCTAATAACACATCGGGGCACACTGGTGTGTATTGGCATAGTCCAAGCAATAAGTGGCAAGCCACGGTGTACATCAACGGTAGGAATAAATCGCTTGGTTATTACCGAAACAAAAAAGATGCCTCGGAAGCTCGTAAAAGATTTCTTTCAGATCATCCCGAGTTAGGTTTTACTGACCGCCATGGCGAAGAGTGATCAACATTTAACAAACAAAGGAGACCAAATAATATGCCATACATTTACAAAAATGTAGAAAGAATCGTGCGAGAGGTACAAGGAATTGAATGCAGCAAATGCAAGAAAACTGTGTATGCTGACGAAGACTTAGAATTTCAAGAGACTATGCATTACAGGACTGTCGGTGGCTATGGTTCTGTATGGGGTGATGGTGCAACTATTGAGGTTGACTTGTGCCAGTATTGTGCGTATGATTTGTTTAAAGATATCGCTACTATTCACGAGAGTGATTATTGAGGAGGATGTTGTGCGATTAACAGAAAGTTACATGGAATGGTGGTTGAATTACAGTGGTGAGAAAGTTTATGTAGACTCTCATGGTGTAGAGCTAACAGAAAAAGACCTAGAAGAAATGCTGAAAGCAATCCGAGAAGCTAAGGAGGAAATCTAATGTATACAGCAAGTGGTAATCGTGTAAGATACCAGATTGATTCTGATTATGATGTGGAACTAGATGTGGGTGATGAAACCGTGTGGTTGTCAGAAGAAACCCTTGAGCGTATGCTTGAAGAAATTCGGAAAGAAAAGGAGACTAAATAATATGCCAAAACAACCCCACATCTCATCCCACTACCTGATGACAGAATTCGATTGGTTTCTCGATGACGTGTCTAACAAACGATCAATGGAATTCTCAGAAGAAGCCAAGAAGAACGGTCGTGCTGAGATTAAGCATTTCCGAAGTGTATACGAATATGCCATGTGGAGAGATTTCAATGATCTTGCTACAGAATCCTTGGAACAACTTGTAGGAAACATCTGAAGATAACTCTGAGACTTCCTACAGAGCCATACAAGGGCTTTTCTAGGGATACCCGCTAGGGTAGCTTATGTATAGGCTTAAACAGCCTCAGAGACGACGAGAGAAAGCAGGAGGAATTGTTATGCAAGAATTTGCAGATCAAATGGTTGAGAAGTTAGTACAGAAGAAGGAAGATATAATCCGGGAAGCAATCTGTAACGAGATAGGTACTGACTGGAATATTAAAAAGCTGTGTGAGTCCAAAAGACTGACGTTTGTTGAAACTAGACACACGGGAGATCAGTTTGTGCTACTTGATGGTAAAACCATTGCGATCTTTAAAGAGCCCATATACAACCCCTACGTTTCGGGCGGTATCAATTATGCCGAAAATGTTTTACGGTATAAAATCTGTAACACACCGGAGATGATCAATGATTGACCCAAGCAACAACACACCCTTTGGAAACACCCTAGCATCCTTTGGGCTAATACAAGGAACATACTTGGTGAAAGCTGACGGGTGGCAGATGTGTGTCACCAAAGACTTCTCAGAAGCTCTACAGGAGTTTCACCATTGGGCCATGCAACTGCAATCATGCTGTCCTAGTATGGGTGACAAGATAACCTTGGAAATACTGCTGTAGGAGAATCTAATGGAACTCTTAATGAACCCAGAAGTGCTGTGCCTACTCACGATTATGTTTATAATGCTTACGATTATGACATCGGGTGTTTTAGGTATGCTGTGGGGAAGTTGTGCTATTGGCACAGTAGGTGTACTTTGGTGGCATATTATTAATCAAGATGCAGATGACGAGGATTTCTGAGGAGGTGCTGCGGTCGTATTACATGTGCCTATAAGAATCCCCATTTTTTACTGGAGGTTGTATGTATTGTAAAAAGGAACTCACAAATGACAAATTGTTACTAAGCAGTATGCGGATAGAACTGGATGAATACTTGAAGCTTTTTTACTCACACTGGACTGAATTTGAGTTAGAGAACGCAGACTCCAAGATCGAGTTAGCCAAAAATGCAATTGAGCGCGCACAGAAGCACTTGGACATGGCAATGAAAACGTTGGATCAAATTGAGTTGGAGTAGAGATGCTATCACGGGAAGTGTACGTTCCGGAGACAGCAGTTTGCTCAGAGTGCGCCGGACTAGCCAAGCTAAAGTCATTTGTCTGCCCTGTGTGGGAACCCCGTGAACACAATCGGGTTATTGGAGAGCGGTTGATGTACTACTATGAATGTGCTAGTTGTGATGGGGAGTTCTATGACAAAGCCGTAATCGCGTACAATGATGCTAAAGCTAGGGAGATTCTTCGGATTGCTGTAGACAGGCAATAGAATTTCCATTAAACTATGTAGGTATGGGGTAACGAAGGAGATACAAGTGTGACACCAGAAAAACAAATCAAATGGGGTTCTTACAACTGCAATTGCGAGAACTGCCGGTACACAAGGGAGTTCAAGGGCTATATGCCATGCTTGAACAAGAAATCACTTGGTAAACCGCCAAAACAGGAATAAGGGGATTTAATGGAGATGGTTCTAGTACCAGCAGGTGTCCTCGGAGCACTGTTTATAATGTCTGGAGGATTCGTTGTACTCGGACTTTGCTGTGCAGTATTCATCTGGAAAGATATGAGGAAGTGGTAAATGTCGCCAGAAAGTGTAATAGTAACAACAGATCGTGATCAGATATTCTTGGATTGCATTGAGCAACTTTGTGTTGACGACGAACACAGGTACGTTCAATGGTTTGATGCTGAGAAGGGTGTAATAGTTGATCGGGAGATTGCTGGTAGAATTCTTTCGGTTGTTGTGGTGTAGAATTTTAGATAATAGAGAGGTGATAATTTGTGATTGATGATCGTAATGGTAAGCAACCAAGACCTTGCATGACTGTGAGCTTCACGGACTTGGAAGCACTCGGGTTTGAGATATTTACACAGACGTTTGACAAGGAGAAGCCAGACGGAAGTATCCAGCAGGCAGTCAAAATAATCAAGGTTGAAAAAGATGGTAAAATCTTTCCTCGACACATGATGATGGAATTTCTTAGGGTGTTTGGGCTCGAAACCGAAGAACGTGTATGGGTCCGTCCTCGCAAACTTCACAGATGTTTGAGCCAGAAGCAGCCAACGGTGAACTTTGCGTATCAGGCGTATGAAAGGCTGGACAAAACGTGGCTTCAGTCAGGTAGAGCAAGTACAGCAGCAATTTTATTCAGTTCAAATATGAAAGATATGTCAGAAGTTGCTGAAAACATGAGAAACGGGGGAGATGAGTAGTGTCAAATTATACACAAGAACAACTTGAAGAAGCTATAGCACTCGTTGAAGAAGGCTTGAGTCAGAGAGCAGCGGCATTGCTTACGGGGGTTCCGAGATCAACTCTTGGCGACAAGTTGCGGGAGATTAATGACTTGAAGAAATTCGCAGACACATCAGAGCAAGGGCCGCTGATTACATTCCTTGACGTAGAAGTTTCAGCTACTGTATCCGTGCAATTCAATCGCTTCAAGGCGTTCATTAGCCCAGAAGCAGTTATTCAGGAGCCTTACTTGCTAACTGCCGCATGGAAAACCAACCGTGGCGAAGAAGCATCCTATGGCCTGCATCAGTTCCCGCTGTGGCAAGAAGACCATACGAATGACATTATGTTGGTAGAGGAACTGTGGGATATTCTTGATCGTTCTGATGTGGTGATCGCGCACAACGCATCCTTTGACGAGAATTGGATTAACAACCGGCTAGCTGCCCATGGAATGCATCCACCGAGTCCATACAAGGTGATTTGCACACTGAAGTCCCTGAAGAAATACTTCAAGTTACCTTCAAATTCACTCGATGCATCAACACGGTATTTTGATCTTGCGCAGAAACGTTCACATGACGGTATCGGTCTGTGGCTCGCTTGTATGCAGGGATGTGAAGAGTCTATGGAAAAACTCTTACATTACAACCGAGGCGATATACCAACACTTGAGCAACTCTACTACAAGATTCTACCGTTTATCAAGAATCACCCGAACGCTGCTTTGTATTATAACGACGATAAAGTTCGCTGTAACACTTGTGGTGCTGATGATATGGAAGAGATCACTGGTAAATACTCTTACACCAACCTGAGTAAATTTAAGACATTCCGGTGTAACTCTTGTGGGTCTGTCAAGCGTAATCGTGTGAATGAGCGAACGAAAGAGCAAATGAAATCCACCTTGATGAATACTGTGTAAGGAGAAATAATGGATAACTTTGAAAACCCTTTGTCTGAAAGCCTAGACATTTTCTATGCTTGGGGTGTTCCCCGAGGCAATCAGACAAAGAAAGCGCAAAAGAATTCAATCAAGTTTATACGCGAAGAACTCAGGGAGTTGCAAGAAGCTGTTGATACTCAAGATCGCGTAGCCATGCTAGATGCATGTGCGGACATTCTTGTTATTACGCTGGATTTCGCCTACCGAAACGAACTCCCGATTGAGGAAGGGTTGATGATGGTGAACATGAGCAACAGCACCAAAACTCTCATCGGAGATGAACTGGATAATTGTCAAGACTCACTAGATGCTCTTGCTGCGAAAGGTTACGAGGGGTTGCATGTGGTACGTGCAGATTACACAGGTTTCGAAGAGTTTGTCCCGACAGGTTCTATTGTTGATAGAGACGGCAAGGTGAGGAAGCCTCTGAAATTTGTGGAGCCCCACTTGCAACTGCTGTTTGAGGCACCAGAAAGCGATTCAGGAGAAAACGTATGATCGGCTCCAAAAACTGCTTGCTATTGTCCCTCGGGTTGATTACAATAGCCATTCTTCTGCTAATCATCGGCGGAAGCATTGCTTTCACAGGAGCTTACATGTTGTTCATTGCTTCTGGTGCGATGTACCACAAGTCGATAATGGAGAATGACATCGAGAACTTTGAAGCTGCCATGATGAACGGGGAAATTGCTTCAGAAGAAGACGGCGAAATACCAGAGAACGTGGTAAACTTGGAAGAACTCTCTGAGAGTGACAAAGAGGTTATCTCAAGAGTGTTTGGGTTTGAATTTGAAACAGATGAAGAGGAGACTAAAAATGACTGAGAACGCAGTTAACGTAAAAGAACTGAAGAAGTATGCACAGGAATGGAGCGACTCACAATTAGAAAAGGAGTCTCAAGGAGATCTTCAGAAGAGCATCGTAGAAACAGCCTCAGAGAAATTAGGTATCGAAAAAGCAGACTTCCGACAATACGCGGACTTGTACTATAAACTCACGTATAAGCCTGAGTTGTTCTCGAAGATCGAAGGAATGGCTGAGAAAGTTGATGTGATTAAGGGTCTTTGAGGAGAATTTATGGGCGACAAAAAATATGTAGCCGTACATGACTATGAAGGTGCTTTCTTCGGTACTCTAGATGAAATTCTAGAAAGAATGAACGATGTAGGCGCCAATATCGGCTATGCTGAGTTTTATGAAGTTGGTGATAAAGTTATCGTTGGACTTGCAGTCAAAGACTGAGGAGAAAACATGAGCCTAACAAAAGAAGAATTCCAGCGCCTAGATTTTGCTGTACGAGAGATTGAAGAGATTCTTGGGGATGTTAGTATGCTTTCTTGTGTGAGCATTCTGGCAGGACTGAAGCAAGACCCGAGTGTTGCTAATAAGATTATTGAGAATTTACAGAAGATTGAACAGGAGATTGATAGCGACGATGATTAAAGTTAAGGCAGTTGGTATTACAACGCCATTGATTGAAGAGATTCCTGATAGTGCTGGATTGATCTCATACAGTGCTCGTGTGAGTAATCCAAGCAACCAGAGTAATTTCGATACAGCCAATGGGTTGCTGAAGTATTGCTTGAAGCACGGACATTTCTCTGTGTTTGAGATGTGCAACATTGTGATGGAAATTGAAGCACCTCGGGATATTGCTCGTCAGATTCTCCGACATCGAAGCTTTAGTTTTCAAGAATTTAGCCAAAGGTATGCCGAGGCACAGCAATTCGTAACTCGTGAAGCTCGTCTGCAAGATCATAAGAATCGCCAGAATAGTATTGAGACTGACAACAGTGAACTAGAACAGTGGTGGCAAGAGCAGCAAGAGTGGTTGCTGGACAACGTTCATGAGATTTATACAGAAGCGTTGCGTAAAGGGATCGCCAAAGAGTGTGCTCGTGTAATTCTCCCAGAAGGCAACACGATGTCACGGATGTATATGAACGGCACAGTGAGGTCTTGGATTCATTACATTCAACTTCGAGATGGCAATGGTACGCAAAAGGAACACCAAGAAATTGCTCAGGCTTGTCGAGAAGAACTTTACAAACATCTTCCGTTTATGAAGGAAGTTGACGGAGTGTAATTAGGAAAACTAATTGGAAGCAGCACAGTCTCCGCTGGTATACTGTTGTTGTCTCGCTGGAAAAGTGGTTGAGAATTCTGGCGGGGGTTGTGTTGGAAATTTATTTAATAGGGGAGATGATGAAAACACGAATTCAGACAAAGAAAGATACATTCACTGTAGATTATCCAGAGGCGGTGAAGTTTTCTGATGAGCAGTCAGATCATTTCTGGACACATTCGGAAGTAAAGGTTCATAAAGACAAACAAGACATCCTTGTGAACATGACGGAAGCGGAACGGCATGGTACGATCACCACTCTGAAATTGTTCACGTTATACGAGCAGATTATCGGAGATGAATTCTGGCTAAACTTTGTTTTCAAGAAGTTCCCGAGACCTGCTGACATCCAACCAATGGCTTCTTTGTTTGCAGCAGTGGAATTGCAGATACATGCCAAATTTTACAGCAAGATCAACGAAGAGCTTGGGTTAGCGACAGATGAATTTTATCAAAGTTACCTCGAAGACCCTGTTCTTAAAGCTCGGATTGAGTTTCTGGAAAACACATTGCATGGTAAAGATGATCTGCGGTCGCTAGGTGGGTTTACGTTTGGGGAGGGCGCAATACTATACTCGTCTTTCGCTTTCCTTAAGCATTTCCAGAGTATGGGTAAAAACAAACTGTTGAACGTTGTCAGCGGTATAAATTACTCAGCAAGAGACGAGAATCTTCATAGTGAAGCAGCGGCTTGGTTGTTTAGAACTCTGAAAGAAGAACAAACTGAAGCAGGTCTGTTATCACAGGATGACCTCGATAACCTTGAGAAAGATATATACGCTGCTGCTGAGACAGTCTTCGAACACGAGCAGATTATTATCGGGAAAATCTTCGAGAAAGGTGAGATTGACAATATTACCCCGAAACAACTTGAGAATTTCGCAAAGAGCAGGATTAATCTTTGTTTAAGAAATCTCGGGTACAAAAATCTTTACAAAGTTGATTACAACCCGATTGCTGAGTATTTCTACAAAGGGATCAATGGTTATCAAGCACAAGATTTCTTCAACTCGATGGGAAATCAATATGTTCGAAACTGGGATAAAATAGGTTTTAAATTTTAAGGAGCCAGAGTGTACGATAAACTTTCTGAAGAACGGAAAAAGTTACAAGAAGAGGGTACATGCCCTTCGTGGTGGAGCACAGGTGGGTATCAACTTTTTAAAGAGAAATACCAATATCAGGCAGTAAACCCCAAAGAACAGTATATGCGTATTGCGGGAACTTTGGCAGCACATACGCCAGACCCGCAAGAGTGGAAGCAGAAGTTCTTTGATTTAATGTGGAAAGGTTGGTTGTCCCCGTCAACACCTGTTCTCGCAAACACAGGAACTACACGGGGACTTCCGGTCAGTTGCGCTGGAAGCTATGTAGGAGATTCTGTAGACGCTATCTATAGTGCAAAGCATGAAACTGCAATGCTCACTAAAATGGGTTTTGGAACAGCAGGCTACTTAGGGGACATCCGGCCACGAGGCGCAGCAATCAGTGTTGGTGGGAAATCGTCGGGTGTTCTCCCGGTAATCGAGGGATTCCAAAAAGACATGGAGTATGTCGCCCAAGGTACAGCGCGCAGAGGCTCATGGGCTGCTTATCTCCCGATCGACCATGGTGACTTTTACGAAGTTGCTAACTATCTTGAGACTGAGCCTGACGGCAATAACGTAGGGTGGTGTGTTTCTCAGGAATTCATTGGGCGGTTGTTGCAAGGCGATGTCGATGCTGTAGATCGTTATCAGACAGCAATGAAAACCAAGATGATCACGGGGAAGGGTTACTTCTTTTTTCCCGACAAAGCCAACGCTAAACGTCCACAGTGGTATATTGACCATGGGTTGGATGTAAAAGCTCCACAACTTTGCAACGAGATCATGTTGCATAGCGGCCCAGAGTACACATACACCTGTGTCTTGGCGAGTATGAACGCTGCTCTGTATGACGAGTGGAAAGATACAAACGCTGTATTTGAGGCAATTGTATTCCTCGACTGCGTTGTACAAGAATTTTTAGAGCGCGGTAAGAACATACCGGGACTCGAACGTGCGATTGCCGCAACCAAAAAAGGTCGGGCACTCGGGCTGGGCGTAATGGGTATTCATACACTGTTTCAAAAGAAAATGTTGCCGTTTGATTCTCTGGAAGCACATTTCCTCAACAGCCTAGTGTTCAAGAATATCAGACAGCAGGCAGAAGAGGCTACAGCATGGATTGCTGAACAGTGGGGAGAGCCTGAATGGTGCAAGGGCTACGGCAGGGCTAACACACACCTGATCGCTGTAGCACCTACTAAATCTACAGCTTTAATCATGGGTGGTGTGTCCGAGGGCATTAATCCAGATACAGCTATGGTGTATACGCAGCGCACTCCGGCTGGAGAAATTGACAGAGTGAACCCTGTTCTGCTAGAGTTAATGAAAGAACGCGGCGTCTTCAACAAAAAGAACATTGAGAGTGTTCGAGATAACATGGGAAGTGTCCAACACGTAGATTGGTTGGACGATTACGAGAAAAAGGTATTCCGTACAGCATTTGAGATCGACCAGAAAGCTGTTCTGAGGCTTGCAGCCTCTAGGGCGCGTTATATTGATCAGTGGCAGAGTTTGAACCTATTCTTTGCGGCAGGTGAAGACGAGGGTTATATTAGCGAAGTTCATAGAGAAGCATTTCTGAACCCAGAGATTCTCGGGTTGTACTACGTTTATTCTCGGGCTGGTATTCAAGCAAGTAAAGACAACGAATGTGAGGTGTGTCAATAGTGTTTGAAATCAATGGTACATCTTGGTGTCCCTATTGCCAAGAAGCAAAAAAGTTGCTAGACTCTCTAAGCAAGGAGGTGACTTTCATCGACCTTGACGATTTTCCAGAAAAAGGGCTAGAGCTTATTAAAAACGGGATGAAAACAATCCCTCAGATTTTTCACAACGGAAGCCTCATCGGCGGCTTTCAAGAATTGCAACAATTTCTAAAGGAGAACCAGTAAATGTCCCGAGATTACTTTATCAATAACCAGAACATCAACGCATACACAATCAACGCGTTCGCAGAAGCAATCGTAGAGGCAACCAAGCAAGGTCTGGCGCTTGACTTTGATTCAGCACGGCGTATCGGAAGTTCTTTCAGTATCTCTATCGCATCTCAGGAGGAAACACAAGTTGAAGCCGAAGAAACGTCAGCAGATCAAGCAGAGAGCGTCGAGGCACAATCAGCAGATGAATCTTCAGAGCAAACAGAGCAATCCGAAGACGAGCCAAAAACAGTCGTAGGGGTTGGCGAAGGTAGTGGGTCGGGTCATACTGTAGAGGTTCCATTCACAGTAGACGACATTGAGCAGGCAAAAGATTCAATGGAAGAACTCAAGAAATTGGCAGATCCTCTTGAAATCACTGGGCGATCTAAGAAAGACCTTGTGAAGCAACTCAAAGAATACATTGGTGCGTAAATAACACAGGAGGTAGCTGATGCAACTCAATCGAATTTTACAGGCAATAGCAAGTCAGAAGATTCATGGGGCGGCATCAGTTACCTTCCCATGCGCGACTGTTGAGTTTTATGTAGAGATGTTGGATGCTTCTGAATACGAGAGGCTGATGAACTCTGAAGGGGTTTACGATATATCTTGCAGGATGATTGTGGATGACATTGCACATGAAGTGAGGCTGAAGATTCGTTCTGAGGATATGTTTTATCAATTGAGTTTTTAGGGGAGATGATTATGGATAAACTGTACATGTTAGAGGGCTGTGAGAATGAAGAATCATATCGAAGACCTATTGCATACAGCCACGATGTCAAAAAGTTGAAAAAACTATGCTTTGGTGTTTACGGTTGGTCTGTCGGTACAGACGACGTGACAAATTCACCAGAAGTAGTTGCATACAGTGTTGACAAAGAGTATCCTTTATTTTGGATACGAGAAGTGCCGTTTGTAATCTAAGGGGAGACAAATGACAGGAATTAAATCAAACGGTGGCTCAAGTGCATACTATGACATTCCACTAACACAAAAGATTCTCGACAAGATTATTGAGCGTAGCATGGAAGGTGGTTGTTACATTAAGACTGAAGAGATTATTGAGATGCTTGGGAGTGACTTCGACTGTGCAAATATTCTTAAGAGTTCTGTAAGAGCAGCCAAGACTATGCGGGGAGAAGGCAAGGAAGGTAATGATATTCCTTATGAGGCTCGTAAGATCATGTATAGCGGGAATAGGTTGCTTGAGAGGTTTGGGGAGGATACATGAAGCAGACTAAAGGAGACTTGATCAAGTTGTTCTCCGAAGGGTATTTCGATGTTATTGTACACGGGTGCAACTGTGGGAACAATATGGGTGACGGTATTGCAAAGACCATCAAAGAGAAATTTCCTATTGCGTACGAGGTAGATTGTGCTACAAGTAAGTTTGACTTGCAAAAACTAGGCACTTACACAAAAGCAAAGGTTCCCCAAGGTTGGATTATCAATGCTTACACTCAGTATCATTGGTATGGCGTTGGAGTTCACAATGGTCCGCTCACTGAATATCCAGCATTGCGGATTATCTTTAGAAAACTCAAGATGGAGTTCGGTAATCAGAAGCTACGCTTCGGTGTTCCAGCAATAGGGTGTGCTAGGGCCGGTGGAGATTGGAACAAAGTTTCCAAGATCATTGATCAAGAACTACACGAGGAAGATGTTACGTTCGTTGAGTTTGACGGTGTAGATGCCGCAAGAGGTAACTATAAGCGGAATATGCGATGAAGGATAAGTACAAGCAAGCTCTGATGGATATGGCGTGTAGGTTTGGGGAGACATCTGAAGCAACACGATTGAAAGTTGGCAGTATCATCTTCAAGAACAATAGCTGTATAGCTCTTGGCGTGAACGGGATGCCATCGGGGTGGCCTACGGAAGTTTGTGAGAATGAAATCGGCGCAACCAAGGACGAAGTGATACACAGTGAAGATAATGCCCTCAGAAAACTGTGGAACTCAACAGAAACAGCCGAAGGTGCTGAAATCTTCATAAGTCATCAACCGTGTTTAGATTGTTGTATAAAGATTGCAACAGCAAAGATTTCTAAAGTATACTACAGACATAAGTACAGATGTGATCGGGGAATTGAATATCTGGATTCGGCGGGGATTCCTGTCGAACGTGTGGAGTAACAAAGGAGAGAACTTTTGACCAAACGTAACCGTAAAGCCGTAGTCGAAGATCGTTGGGAAAAGAAGAAGCAGAAAGGGAGAATTGTGGACGATAAATTTGAAAACGAAAGGATGCCTCCGATTCAAGCGAAAACAGAGGCACAGAAAGAATTCTTCAGGGCTATGGCGACAAACACTGTCGTGGCGGCAATTGGCCCCGCAGGCACAGGGAAAACCTACACCAGTGTGGGAACAGCGGCGGATAAACTTAAGCGCGGGGAAATTGATAAAATCTGTATCTCCCGTTCCTATCAAATGATGGGCAATTCTGCGGGACTGCTTCCCGGTGATATTTCAATGAAGCTATCGCCACTGCTCATGCCGATGTTGGATGTCATGGTACAGCGTCTTGGTAAGAATTGCCTAGAAACCCAAATGGCTAATGGAAACATCGAGATCGTACCTCTGGAAACGCTACGTGGCAGATCCTTTGACAATGCAGTACTGTTCATCGACGAGGCTCAGAATACAACTGTCAAAGAAATGCACAGTATTATCACGCGGATTGGCGATAACTGCCAACTGATTCTTCTCGGAGATGATCGTCAGAAAGACATTGAAGGTTTGTCGGGTCTTGAGTGGTTCTGTGACATGGTAGATAAGTATGAACCAGAGGGTGCTGACTATGTTGAGTTTTCCATCGAGGATTGTGTACGTAGCGACATCTGCTCACAGTTTTTGAGAATCATAGATGCTGAGGTGTCGATGTGAAGATTGGTGATATTTATGAATCGAGAAACTTTGGCCCGTTTGTCATTAAAGGCAGGGCAGGACGAAAGGTCACTGTAGAATTCTTAGACACGGGCACTGTCGTCGAAACGTATGCAACCTCTGCGGCGCGTGGTCAGGTGAAGGATCGCAACAAACCCAACGTAGTTGGTGTTGGGTTTATCGGAGAAGGACATTATTCAAGTTTCCACAATGGTAAGAAAAGTCCAGCGATGTCCGTCTGGACAAATATGCTCAATAGATGCTACAACGAGAGTTCTAAGAAGTTTAGGAGCTATGGGGCGAAAGGTGTTGTTGTTTGCGAAGAGTGGCATAACTATCAGAACTTTGCTGAGTGGTTTTGGAAAAATTACAAGAGCAACCAATCGCTAGACAAAGATATTTTGCACAGGAATAGTAAAGTATATTCCCCAAAAACTTGCACCTTTGTTCCAAAACACATTAACAACTTAGTTTTTCGGAGACGTGCCAGTTCTGGTGATTATCCTATCGGTGTAACGAAACCAGATGGTAAGTATATAGCTAGTATAACAAAGTATGGAAAGTCACCTATAATCTTGGGCTATTTCGACTCAATGCACGACGCTTTTGTGGCTTACAAAACCGCCAAAGAGGATTATATCAAAGAGGTTGCAGAAGAAGAGTTTACAAAAGGAACTATCGAGAAGGAAGTCTATGATGCACTTCTGCGCTGGGAAGTTTACCCCTACTAGGAGAACGAATGAGCCTAAGCCTAATCCCAATAATCTGCCAGCTAAACACCCGCTTCACTGAATGGACTATCGGAATTGGTGTTGTGATGTTCCCTGACGAAACAGCAGGAGCCTTGTTCCACTTAGGATATTCTGAGGATACAGGCATGAGTTTCGACTGTCTGTATTTGCAACTTATCCTACAGAAATTCACCTGAACCTCTACGGGGCTCCCTCAGCGGAGCCCTTGTCTATACTTCGCCTTCCCATCAGAATCCACGTAAGCATTCATCACTTGCTTGCGATTCTCCCCGAGGTGGTTATACGAAATGTGTATCCACTGACTCCCCGCCTCGTTTTCTTCCAAAATCAATTGATCCCACTCAAGACCACTCTCGTTTACAATCCATTCGCAAATATCCATAAGATCGTGTTCTGGCGATACGAAGTCACATGCGTTACCTGTGGAATGCTGAGACGTACTAGAACCACCAACAGCAGCGTTCAGAGGTGTTCCTCTAAAACCACTTGTGATAATCAGCCGACCCCATTGATTTCTAATGGGCTGCATGATAACATTCGCTAGAGCAGCTAAAGCAATCACCTGCTGCTGATTCGGCTCATTGATTAGTCCGAGTTTATCTGCGGTGGCACTTGCGGTGAACTCCGATAAAGCAAAATTCTTGGAAAGCATTGAAATTACCTCTTGTAATTTAGGATGAGCTTGTGTAAACTCTGTAATTGAGGAGTAGCGAAAGGGCTTCCTCGAATGACGCAACAAGATTATATCACAAATGAGAAATAGGAGATATGTATGCTATCCTTTCAGGAAATTGAGGAAAATATGAATCAGAACAAAATTCAACGAGATATTGTGAAAATCCAAACAAATACATGGGTTAACTCTAAAAAGGAGCTTGTCGTCCAGAAAACGATTCGGCAGATGAGAAGTTTATCGGAGTCATCTACTGGATATTTAGCCTTTGAGGATGAATTGTCACAGGTTGGTGTGGATGCTCTCGGCACCAGCTTCCCTGATTTGACCGCTTTCGATGACGGTCTATATCAGATGACAATTGCGTGGTGCAGCCGAGATATTGAAACCGGCTACATTGACGACATTGAGTTTAAATTTACGAAAATTGATGAAGGAGAGACAAAATGACTAGCTATGCAACTATCCGTCGATACGAAGACGAAGTAAACCATAAAACTGGCGAAAAGGATCAGACAAAAGGATTCATCAAAGCACTCTCGGCTATTCAAAACTACGAAGACGCCCTAGATGAATTCGAAACATACGTAGAACTCGGTTGACGTAAGTGTCTTGAAGAAATCGACAAGATGCAACCGACTCTTTGGGATAGCTTGAAGAACCGGAGTATGCGAGAGAAGTTCTTAGGGGACAACCCAGAAGCACTAGCATTCCAAGCACTTGACAGGATGGTGAAGAACAAATCCTACAGAGGTAATATAGACCGTTGGAAGCACTTTGAGAAAGACGTTGGTGTGGACATTGCAAACTATTATGTCCGATACTCCCACCTTCGGAATCTCATTCGTGTAGGGCTTGAGGTACACCTAGACGCCCCAATGTGCAAGTTTGTGAATGTTTGGGGCAATCGTTATAGTTGTTTTCGGTGAGATTAGGAGATTATATGAGCCTAACAAAAGAACTAACACAAGCATGCATCGAACACGAAGCAAACACAGGAAATAAGCCAAGTAAACTAAGGATTCACGAGAATCTTTGGAAGAACATAGAAAAATCCGAGGAAGATTCCTTGCAATTCATGGGTGCCAGTGTTACGCTAGTCAAATCTAACGAAGATCCTCTGGGGTTCTTGCGTTGGAGTATTCAATAAGATAACGTACAAGCGTCTACAGAGCCTTCTAAGGCCATTTAGAGATACCCCGCTAGGGTTGCTTAGGGTAACACTAGAAAAGCTGCTGTATACGCTCACAGGAAGCGAGAGGAGATAATTATTATGAAACTTAAGTGTGTTCGAGTTGATTCATGTTGCAATTGGTTTACCGAAGGAAAAACGTATGAAGTGATTGCCACATCAGTGGAGCACTACGAGATCAGGGACGATGAGGGAATACACTCACATATCCTTAAAGGGTGTCTGCAAGAAGATCCTTCTGACACATCCTACACCAATGTGTTTGAAATTGTAGAAGAACCTACTGCGATCTCCGATGAATATGAGGAAGAAGAATTCAAACGTATCGAAAGGAATACCCAAGTTTGCACAGATCCAAAAGTTTATGACGCCTGTTGTGACGTAGCCCTAGCATACCAACTGTCACAAATCCAGAAATTCTTGCGAGACTCTGGAGCAGACATTGAACTTGTAGTCCACAAAGACTTCATCGCAATCAACGACGAGAATTGCAAGGAATACCGAGGTAATGTCGAGCAGATTCTCCGGTATATCAAAGCATCTGGTGAGTTGGCTAAGGTTGCTGATGAAATGGATCGGAGGAATTGATGTATAGTCTCGCAAAAATGTCCTCAGACGGCTTTGAGATGTTCTCAGAGTCTCTCTGTGAACTCCTAAGTGTACTTGAGGGGTATATCTGCCACGAATGCTTTATGAATGAGGTGCTACCGGAGTATTGTGAGTTACCCACCTCGGAGCAGATTCAGGAACTTCTTTGGACACCCTGCGGTGCTGAATTTATCTTCCGTGACAATGCCAAACAGCCTGTAGAAGATCCTTACAAGAGACGCTGGCACTGCCAAGAGAAAATGAGTGAGTATCTTGTGACACTTACCGTAGGTGACAAGCAAGTGAATGAATTTATCGACAGGCATCGTTGGGAACACCACTTGCATCAACCGGATTTGTTCAGATGTACTATCCAACGATTGCAACGCAAGATGTTTTATAGTATATTCAAAACATACCGTGGTCGCTTTCAGTGCGATTGGGAGCTTTAGGAGAATAATATGAGAATTTCGAAAGGAAAACCTGTGTTCGGACGTAAGGACACTGTAGGCTTCAACACACTTGCAGAGATTATTCACGCATGGCTTGTGAAGTTTCGGGATGATTATATCTCTCGGGGAATTTACAGTGTTCCTCACGATCTTGCCGATGAGTGTGGAGACAAGGCACAAGAGAAATACCTAGAGATTATCGACAAGATGATCTATGCGTTTGCTGATGTTGAGCCTGAGTATGCTGGTGAGATTTCCATTACTTCGGAGCCAATCGAAGGTTCTGAATACCATAGGCTCCATACGCACGTAAGTGATCAGGAGGCATGGGATCAGTACACGAAAGACTGTGATGAGCACGGGAAGAAAGTTGAAGAAGGATTGAAGTTATTTGGGAAATACTTCAGGAGTCTTTGGGTATGAAAAACACAAAAGAGTTACGTAAGCAATTTGCAGATGCAATTATGGATGGACGCTTCGATGATATCCTTGGGGATCACATGAAACCTGAAGAACACATAGAACGTTCGCAAGAGTTGCACATCGCAAAAGACATCATTGAGAATGTCCTGAAGGGATCTTGTGGAGCAAATGGCGCTTTAATGGAATTTGGCTGCAACCCAAATATGACGGGGGAGCCAATCGGCTATAACAAGTGGCAAATCCACCAAGATATGTTTCGTGTACACATCACACTAGAGGAAATCGGCAAATGGTGACAGACAAACTATCAGAAAACCAAGCGTGTACAAAAGCAATGGCGGCTATTGAGCAGAGATTTCAAGGACGCACCTCTGTAATCACGCAAGCAGAATTCCAAGCAATCAACCATTACATCGAGACGCTTGAACATGAGATTCAAATGCTTGCTTGCGAGAATCAATCATTGTTGTCTCAAGAGGTTCAGCCAGAGGATTATCAGATTGATTCACGAGAAGCCTTTGACAAACACCTAGACACATGCCCTGGCTGCGGTGGTGTTGCAGACAATGGTTACGACAGGGGGTGGCCTGAGCCTACTCCATATCTTTGTACGAAATGTCAGGAGGAAGGATGACCAAACAAACAATTCTTGATCGTGTCCTAGAGCATGATATGTTACGTGTGAATATCGAGAGTAGACTCGATACAATCTTGAGAATGTGTGATGAGATTGGTGTTTACGATGTGTGTTTGTATCTGATGGATGGTGATAGTAGGATTTCGTGGGTTGTGTGCAATGGATTTCTCAGGGTGAGACTTGAGCGACACGACTGCGACCTTGGGGCTGAAGAAGATTACATTGGAATCCCTTTTGAATGGCTCGATATGTCCGATGCTGACCTCAAGGAGATTCTCGAACAGGAAGTAGAGAAACAAGAGTCTCAAGAGTATCAGCGTGCTATAGATCAACTCTATCGAGATGCTGAGTATTATGGATATACACTTACGGAGATTCGATAATGCTTGTATTCTTACAAATCGCTGTTACGGCAATTCTACTGTTAATCTCGTGCTTTCTGTTAGCTGTAGTTAACAAAAGTGCTGTACAGAATAACAAACTGAGAAAGTCGATTGATCGCACCTTGGACAACCTTGCTGTTCTTCTTGTAGTGGTTACAGTTGTCTCGGGTGCTACGTTCCTAATCATAGCAATCTGGAGTTAACACATGAACAACTTTGAACTTGATGAGAAAGCCATGGATCTTCTTGTTGCCCACACACCCTATAAGATTGCTAGAGAGCTTGTGATTCTCAAAGAAGAACACGAGAATCTCTTATGGGAATACAAGCAGGCACAGAAACACATTTATGAACTATCAGGGGGATGCCCATGGCAAAAGTGATAGAACGCTCCGGAGATGCTGTAGCGGCATTCTTTGATGATGGCTACGATGTCTTCATGGCTAACACAAACTGTCACTGTGCCTTCTACAGTCCGTTACACCAGAGGATTCAGAAGAACATTCCAGAGCTTTACATGGTAGATCAACAGACATTCCACATGAAGCCAGAGAAGAAGCTCGGGAGCTACACCACGTACTCTTTTGGCGACCCTACAGATGAATTCCCTATCGCTATCAATTTGTATGGGCAATTGAACTTTGGCATAGGCAGACGACATCTAAACTATGCTGCTCTCACGTGTTCGCTTCTGAATGCCTGTGGGTTTATTCTTGATGGGGTTGACACACAGAGGGTAGTGAAGGTATGCTTAGAAAAGATTGGCTCAGCAGCAGCAGGGCTGATGCAGGATGATTGGGAGATTGTCAAGGAGATCCTTGAGTTTTGTCCTGATAGGATTGAGTTTTATGTTTATTCACTTTAGGAGGAACTGATGAGCGTATTTGAGAAGATGCAAGAGATTGTCAAGAGGTCTCCGACACATGACTATGCAGTCCTAAGAGAACTTCTTGACCGCTTGTGTTTGACTGCGTTATACTCTGATGATTACAAACTGTACCGTGCGTATGCTCTAGTGATTACTGATGATATTCGTGCAGGAGACTGTGAGGAATTCCTGTTGCTTGCTAGGGAATACTGGGAGGAGACTGAAGAAGAGCGCGATAGAAATTTGACACCACATTAGGAGAGGGACTAATGATCGCTAATAAGTTCAAACGATATGCTTATTTCAGCAAACTAGAGTATTCGGACTACCTGAAGTTGAGCACGTGGGAATACACACTAAACACTATCCTAGATGACATTACAGACACTCTAGGGTTGCCAAACTTTTCTCAAGTCACTTTAGGAGATATTGTCTCTTTAGTTTTCTTGCCGCTGAGGGTGCTACTAGAGCTGGTGTTGTGCCCCTTTGTTTGGAAAAGAACTCAAAAACACGCACGGGATATGTCGCCGTTTGAGATTTCAGAGGTTAGCATTAGAGGTGTTGTTCTTTACACAGTGGATTGGAAAGAGAAGTTTGAGAATAGTCAACCGTCTAGCTGGAATGATTATTAAGGAGAACACAATGGACTACGACACCAAACTAAAGATTGGCACAAAGCTCATCAACGATCTAGCCCAAGATGTCTACACTGTAGATGCTGTAGAATACACACACGACCATGGGGTTGTTCAGGTGACTGTTCGTGGGTGGTCTTTGGTGAGTGAGTTTGAGATTAAGCATTTGATGCACGCTAGTGAGTTTGCCAGGTTGTTGGAGGACGAATAGTGGCGTACAAATATGAAAGACCAGACGGGGAACTACACAAGGTATCTCTCAGGAAATGGCACAGGGTGTTTGCACGTAGGGGTATGTGGCCCCTAGTGGTTGCTTATGTGTACGTGGGAACGGACAAGGCAGTTGTCCACTATAAACTTGGGATTATCGGAAGAATGGCTGTCGTGATCCTCGCACCAGTCTTATATTTGATTGGTTTGTTCGCAGAGGGTCACAGGGAGAGTGTAAGGCAAATCCAACGGGTATTGTTTCAGGGGAGATGTGGTGCATTTACATCCGATGTCGTTTACAATGACACAAGTGGGTGGGATCGTCTGATGGAATTTTTGGAGGACAAATGAACAAAGAAATATGCTACAGCTTGAACGGTGAAGAATTCTACAAAGATATTGACCTGATCGACTTTAGTGATTTTGAGGTTGGCGAAGAAGTGACTGTAGAAGTTGCTGAGATGCACCCCTACTATCCACACCAGCAAGCCTTCGCTAATGTTGTTGTAGAGCTTATGACCAGTAATACATTCGATGATCTTGGGGAGGACACAGCGGTTGATTGGTGCAACGATGTTGATTCCCTAGACACACAGAGTTTACAAAAGGATCTTGAGAATGTCTTGCGCCAGTGGCTTATGGACAATAAGTGTGCTACGGTTCTTTGGAGAATTGGTCAGAAGGTTGATGAGATCACTGTGGTTGTCACTGAAGATGGGTTTGTTGTGGAGGGTGAATGAACACTTTAGCAATAGCCTTGGCAATATGTGCCGTGGGAATACTCCTATATCTTATTGAGAGATTTCGGTTTGATGTGCTTGAGAAACTTAGGAGGGACAGATGACACTGCAACAAATTCAACAGCTACAGCAAGCACTGGAGACACTTGAGAAAGTCACAGGGTATTCTCCGAAGTATATCTTGTGGTTGCTTGAGCAAGACACAGATATCTTGACAGATACAGAGCGACAGAGTATTCTGGATGCTCTTATGGGATGATTTAGGAGGGCTTACGATGCTGAAGGTTAATAAGATTATTATTGGAGAAGAATGTGATGCTTTTCAAATTTCCATCGTGACAGACGAGGAAACTATCACGTACAGGTTCTTACAAGAAGACAGTGTAGCGATTATGGCAGATATGTTCAGGGATCTCGGATATGATGCGGAGTATGAGGAGGTTTACTGATGAAAGACTATTTCGGCAGAGAAATTTAAGTGGGCGATCTGGTTGTCTACGGTAAGAGTGACAGGTGGAAGCCCTTGAACGTAGGAGTTGTTCAGGAAGTGGGTGAGGATTCTATGAAAGTGCTCGGCCATGAGAATACGAAAGCTGGTGAGATCAGTTGTTATAGCAGGGATAACGGTGTGAATAAGCGTGTGGTGATTTTGCCTGAGATTTGCGAGGGGTATTTTTATGAGGAGGATGTATGATAAAACAAAGATATAAAGAGGAAGTTATGGATTTTCTCAAACACTATCCATCGCCAAGTATACGTACAGCCACGACGATGTATAACGGGTGTGTGGTTTGTATCGCACCTGTTAGGGGGATTTGTGGTGCAGAAGTAATGTGTAGTCCACAGACTAGAGAATCGCTTGTGAGGTTGATTCGGGAGGTTTCGTGAAAGTAATCATAGCAGGCGGTAGAGACTTCGATGACTATGACCTGATGAAACGTAAGCTGGATCATCTGTTCAGCAAGAGAAAGCCTGATGAAGTTGTCTCTGGTGGCGCTCGGGGCGCTGATGCTCTTGGTGAAGATTATTCAAAAGAACGTGGGATTCCTTTGAAGATTTTCAAGGCAAACTGGAATGAACACGGGAAAGCAGCGGGACACATCCGTAACGCTGAGATGGCAGACTATGGGACGCATCTGGTGGCGTTTTGGGATAAAAGATCCCGTGGGACTTTGAATATGATTGAGACAGCCAAGAAGAAGGGTTTGGATGTTCGGGTGATTTATTATTAGGAGAGATTATAGTGTATCCACCAAGACCAAGAGTAACGATCACACACAAACCCTCGGGTATTTCGGCCTATTGCCACGAATGCAGAACTAATAAAGAGAATCACGAGAAAGCCTTGAAACTTCTTAAAAGTCGTTTGTGGGTAGCACAACAGATTCAAGTTGATAGTGGCGATATTTCAGTAGAATATTTCGAAGGGGAGAAACCATGAGTATCAACGAACTAAACGTCATCGGGAACTCTATTGAATGGATTTCTGTAGTGACAGGGGTGGAGATTAAAGAGATTGTTGGAGCACTTCAGGGTGTTTGCTTTAGTGAGGAAGATGCTGGGGAGATTTTGGAGTGGTTGAGGGAAAGTTAGTGAGGGGATAACAAAATGGACACCAGAAAACTAGAAGTAGTGAAAGAAGAAATTGTGTATGTCAAAGACATTCTCGATAAACTGTCAGAGCTCGATTCTGAAATTGACTCGCGTTATGCGAGGATGATCGAAAACTCGCTGGAGACTATAATTAGACAGGCGGTATCAGTCGAGTTGAGATTACAAAGGTGAAACAGGATGCTTTATTTAAAATTCAACAACCACACCAGCGGCAGCACAAGTATGGTGTGTAGTGCAGCGCAATATCTAGTGAAACCTAAAGAAAATGGAGATATTATTGTTTGCTATGGACCTATGCCACTGTGCGAAGTGTTGTCGAAATCTGATGGGTGGCAGTCACTATCCGTGATGAATATTCATGGGGCTTTGTTAGAAACAATCGAAGGAGGTGCAGATGAAAGATAATTTTACAAAAATAACTGATGGTATCTACTTAGTAAGGACACAAGCCGGTTTCAAGCAAGCTATTAATGATTGCTTTGGCGATGATTGGCAGGATGTCCAATTGTTGTTAAGGACTAACTACACAAACTACCCAAAGAGTTATCCGGCGGTTGTTTCTCTTTCGATCGGATATTGTGGGGATAACTACTTGCATTGTAATAATGTCCATGTGAACGTTCTGAGGGAGGTGATCAAAGATGCTTGAGATGTCTGAAATTACTTTGATGCAAGGCGATTGCCTTGAGAAGATGAAAGAGATTCCTGATGGGAGTGTTGATTTAATTTTAGCAGACCCTCCCTACGGCACAACACGTAATAAGTGGGACAGTGTAATCCCGTTAGATCAACTGTGGAATGAGATTTGGCGAGTTTTACGACCAGAAGGTGTAGCGGTTTTATGTAGTGCACAACCGTTCACGTCAGTTCTTGTTTCAAGTCAGTTAAAAAACTATAAATACAAATGGGTGTGGGTTAAGAATCTAAAGACAGGGAACTTGAATGCGAGACGTATGCCAATGGGTGGTCACGAAACATTACAAGTTTTTTACCGAAAACCCTGTACCTATAACCCACAAATGCGTCAGCGGACAACTGAAGTTCCTTCAGGTAACAAGAAAAACTCTAAGACAAGTAACTACGGAAAGCAACGGGAAGACTACGTGAATCGCCAGTCTGATTTAATCAACCCAGACACAGCGTTGTTGAATATTAAGTGTGTCCACAATTCGTCTGGTAAGCTACACCCGACACAGAAACCTGTGGAACTTATGCAGTATATGATCAATACGTACACTTACCAGAATGACACAGTGTTGGATTTCACAATGGGTAGCGGTACAACAGGCGTAGCAGCCAAAAACCTTAATCGTAACTTCATTGGTATAGAACTTGATGAAGATTACTTTAGGACTGCAAAGGGTCGCATAGAAAACGCATAAAACATTGTGGAAATTTTACAGCGTCCTTTTGGGCGCTTTTTGTCGTTATAGGAGAACAGATGGATTATAAACACAACACCAGACAGATAGAGGTGTTAGACGCAATAATGGGATCAGGGAAAACCACAGGTATTATCGAATGGATGCTTGACCGCCCTAATAATAAGTACCTGTACGTGTCACCACTATTACATGAGGTTGAAGAAAGGATTCCTTCGGAATGTGAAAGCCTTGGTTTTGTAGCACCAAACACAGAACAACACAACACCAAGGGTGAACACCTATTAGAATTGCTCAAAGATGGTCACAACGTGTCCTTCACACACTCCCTGTTCACCAGTTTATCTAGGGAACACCTCTACTGGATTGATCTTCAGAATTATGTCCTGATAATTGACGAGGAGATTGACTTCATAGAACCATACAAAGGCAGAGACTATAAAACAGCAGACATCCTCACCCTTGAGAAGTCTGGACACATTAGAGTTAACGAGGAGTCTCTCGGGAGAGTTGAATGGACTTGGGACGAAGATGCTTTTGTCGAAGGTGGGAATTACACCAAACTCAGACGCATGTGTGATCTTGAGATGCTACATTGTTCCAAAAGAAGCAGAGAGATGATGGTGCTACATCTCCCCATAGCTCTTATTGGGGTTTCTGAAAGAACTATTGTACTCACCTACCTTTTCGAAGGCAGTGTGATGAGTAGATTCATGGCAATGAAAGGTGTCGCAGTAAAGCCATTTACAGAAGCCAAACTTAAGAAAACTGAAGCTCAGGTGAAGCAGGAAGCTTGTGAACGCATAGAGATATTCAGGACAAGAACAACACACAAGGTTAGAAACTACAACCTTACATATTCATGGTATACACAAAGGGCTACGGAAGAACAACTCAAGAAAGTCCAGAATGCTATTGTGTCAGCTTGTAGGAAAGGGAGTGCTGCTGATGTGATCTACACACTCCCCAAAGAAATGCTCTATGGGAATCCCAGTGTTGCTAAATCGAGACGTAAAGCAAAGATTCGTCCTAATGGTTACAGCAAGGAACAATGTTTCCTCTACTGTGGCACAAGAGCAACCAATGAGTATGCAAAGAGGACTGTACTAGTTCATGCCTACAATAGATACCCACAGCAAACTGTGAATGCTTACCTCACTGACTATTGGCTTCCTGTTGATAGTGACAACTTTGCATTAGCAGAGATGATACAGTGGGCGTGGCGAAGCAACATCAGAGACAGCCACAGTAAGTCGAAGGTCTACTTGTGTATTCTCAGTAGACGTATGGAAGGTCTTTTCAAGGAGTGGCTAGACCATTCTGAAGACCATTTGTAGGACTGCCCGTACAAATCGCAAAATCGACCTTCTAAATCAATAACTTACAAGCAATTCCTTATAATAAAGTATCACAATAAATACCATAAGCATCCTACCAAAATATCCCTCCAAAATATCCCCTGTGTCACATAAGCACTCCTGTATCCCTCACAGGGGATTCTTTTGTTCTCTCCTTGATTACCCTACCAAACTTTTAGTTATACTCAGTAAGTTTTTGTACTCTACAATTCAATGTAATTCCTCTGCAACACTTGTGACTGCTGGTGTTTGCTAAAATATCCCTTCAAAATACCTTCTCAAAAAATTTCCTAAAAATCCATTTGTGTTTCTTGTGTGCTTCTGTAGAAATATCATCGGAAAATATCATAGGTGTTCCTTCAGGGTTCCCTAGAGTCTCTGGTCCTGGTCAAGACCTGTTAAGACACCCCATGCCACCCCTCCAGCATTCCTCCAGAAATTCCAAAATATCACCCCAGAATACTCCCGGCCATACTCTAGTCGCTCCATTGTCCGCCAGTGTACGCCATAGCATCCCGCCAGTATTGCCATTGTTCCACGTGAAACATCTCAAGAATACTCGACAGAATACCCGGACAGATCCTTAGTTGGCTATGATAACCAATAGGTTGCTAAGTAATGAGACAAAAAGAAAGGAACTCCGAAGAGTTCCCTTGGTTATCCTTTGATTATGCCTTGCGGATTCTACGGGCTGGCATAGCTGCCATAGCCTGCTCTAGTGTGATCCCTTGCGCTACAGCCTCATCATACAGCGCTTTAGTGTTATCGTTCTTAAGGTTATCCCGTCCGCCCTTCTTATGGGCAATCCGAACAACCCGCATAAGTTCTTTAGTATGAATGGCGTTTACTTGGTTGGTCATGCTTTCAAAAGTTTTCATAATGTGCCCCTTGGCTATATCGTTTGACGTTATAAAGCATTATAGCGGCATAGCTGGAGAATGCAAGGGAATACACTAGAAATTTCAAATTATTTTAGGTGCAAAATGCAACGGATATTCTGGGGAATTATTTTTGAATATTTTTGGGAATAACTATTGACTTTTGGATTAAGGTGTGATTGTGGGTTTAACACAATGTCAAATTCTATATCAAATTATGTGGATATTCTAATGATATACCAAGCATACCAGAACCAACTAGAACACATACCATAACGCTATATAGTAATTCTACCATAATCGCCTGTAACCCTTCTGTGACGCCTTCTGACAAGACTTCTGCCTACCCTATGCCAACGTATAGGCTATACCCTAGAAAGCCACTGTACGCCCCTGTACAGCCTTAGAATCAGACAAAAGAAAAACCGGAGTACCTTGTGAGGTAGTCCGGTCAGGTTGTTGTGTTCGTTGTGGTGTTTGTTGCTGGTAATTCTAGTGAACCTTAACGGTTACGTTTGACAATGTGTCAGCTAAATTCATAAATAAGTCTAGTGTATGTTGAGTCGTTGTCAGTACCAACCAATAAAACTTTCTTATTAGTGATCTGCTTATACCTTGCAATCCTTTTACGATATTCTCTTTTACTCTTTCCACTGTATGAATTGAACATCTCGTTACAGATACCAAAATCGCAGTGTAGGTTGGTGCTGATAAAAAATGATTTACTTAGATTCTCGTTATCAATAACCACCTTGCATTTAATGATAATGTCATGCTTATTTGCTTCAACCAGATCCCAATAGCCCATAACAGTTCTCCAGATTAATCAATTAATGAGTCTGTACTTTAACACTGGTAAAACTTTCTGTCAATCCCTTGCACCACTCAGGTACACTAACAACAACCTTATTTCCTTTAGCTTTCTCCTGTTCAATCTCCCGTTGTACAGCTAACAGAAACAATTGTCTATTGTTCAAGTATGCCCGTGTTCTTGCCGTTCTTGCCTTGCGTACACTTGGGAGCCTGCAACGGCCCGTAAACAATTCTATGGCCTTATAGTTTATATTTCCGTCACTGTCCAATGGAGCCATAAAGAGAAATAAACGTTTCTCCTTTGTTGTTTCTTCGATATGAAACAGGCTATTAATTTTCAGGGTATTGTATAGGCTTTTTTTGGATCGCATCATATTGGCTCTCCTAAGATACCCTCACATGCTACAGCATGGCCCAAACAATTGTTGTATTCTTCCAATGCATCATTGAACCCGCTATAACCTGTAAAGGTTTTCACTTGTAAACCATACACCACCATATAAACATTATGGCCCTTGTAATCCTTTGATACTTTCAAGATAACATCGTATTCTTTTGACTCTGAAATAATCATACGTTCACCCATTTGCTATTAATCTTTTCGGCTTTCAATGCCGTGTGGTATCCGTTGTTAAATCGAATGTATACTTCTGTGTACCCGTTTCTTGTTGCGTATTGTTTTGCGCCTAAGAGTGTTTTTGATACGTCAACATAGCCGCCATGGTAACTTGTAACGCCGTATGTGTGATTGTTCATTGGTTTAACTCCTTTATATCATTTTAACAATATTGGCGGATTTTACGGCAGACAGTGGCGCGTTAACAATTCCGCTATTTAAGACAATAGAAACAGCATCATTAGCACTACTTGCGTTCACCGTTACGCTGAATCCGTCATTTATAGTCACTCGATATATCCCGTAGGCAGTGCCTTTAAAGTTTTTACGCATTGTTTACACTCCTTTATGATCAAGCCAACATTAAACCAATTTTATAAGTTTCTGAGTTATCCCACGACACAACAACGGCTGAGAACGCAGATTGATAGCTAATACCATGCCAGCCGCTATCCCGTAGTTCTTCCCGTGTGCAAACAAAATCCGACGTGTGATAATAACAACCGCGATAGTAAATAAAACCATCTTGTTTCTCGTCGTCACTTAGATAATCAAAATCAGAATCTAGTATTTTCTGGGGTACTTCGTAACCATACAAAAACTGGCGTTCGTGGTTGTTTGTGATGATCTTATAGTCTGACATTGTCTTAACCCTATTACCTGTTAAATAATGTTTTAGCGTCCCTGCTATTATGTCCTGTTAGGCTATTTGCCAACGTTTACCTCGTGCCTTCTTTCGATCCTTTCTGAATTGTTTGTGCTCTTTTTTGTTTATGTTGCGCATGTTATAGGCTCCTTAGAATACTTGATAAACAATATTTCCGTTATCTAATACCGCCACAACCAATGTTTCGTTTGACAGCCAATCCGCGACGGCTTGCTTGCGTGTCCTGTCACCGTTGGCGATATAACCAACGTCGGACAGTGTTACCCCGTAATTATCCATTATGTCGACATAGTTTTCTTCTGAGAAGTCGCAACAAATAGCGATGACATCTAATTCGATATCTCCACAGTCTTCTGACATATCCGTCAGGTAATGGTACAGCGCACTCAGTCCGGCATAACTAAAGTTATCGGGACGCAATGCATGAAAAGAATCTTTAAACATTGTTTCTGTAATGTTTTGGTAAATCATAATATAATCTCCTTTCGTGTTTTGTGGTATTACTTTCGTTTATTTCAATTTGACAAGGTATGCATCATAACCCAACATGTGACCGTAGTCTTCATTATCGACTAAACATGTGACCGAGTATCCCTCCTGTAATTCCCTGATTTTACGCCGTGGAATAATGCCGGATAGCTCGTTTATTTCGTATTCGTGAAAGAATACTGTTCCATCATCGTTCGGTCTAAATTGTTGCATATGCTCCGCGTATTGTTCCCGGTAACTATCCTTGACAGGTGAACCAATAACGTTGCCCATAAAATCAGTAGAAAAATGTACTTTGATTTTCATCTCACTCACTCCCAGAGCTTACCTTTTCGATTGTCGCTTGCCACAATAGCAGACAAGCGCATTTTATAACACATCTTGGGACTATTGTTAACCCGTTCGATTTTAGCTTGAACATTCATTGCCGCTAGTGTGGCTATATCCTGAGATACTAACAGGCCGTTGGTTTTGTGTGCAATGCTGGCGCGTTTGTATGTGCTGATCATTGGTTTAGTTCCCTGCGTTGAATAATACGATAGATCCCGCCCTCGTTCTCTCTGTACTCCTTTTTATTCTGGTACACTTCTCTGAATGACTCACTAGCTGTCAAATCTTCCCATCCAAAACCATAGTTACCCTGCAACACGTGTAAATATGTATATTTATTCTGTTTCATTATTAAGCTCCAATGCTTGCCAATGCGGTCTGAAGGCTATCGTATGCAATAGCGCCGATGATCGCTGCGTATATCATGTAAGCTTTAAACATTTTGTGTGCCTCGTTACCGTGTGTTTATGGTTCCTATAATACACCGCCTGAAAGCTGCGTCAACCCCTTTTGCAAAAATAATTGAAAATAATTTCAGCTCACCAACGTATAAAGGAAACGCGCACGCGAATAGCACAGAAACCAACGGCCAGTCAATAGAAGACGAAAGAAATTTATTTTGTTTTACCGCTTGCAATACTGGAATATTCCTGTACAATGTAAAACATGATAGCGGGAACGACTGGCACACGCCTTGAAACCGGAGTTAAAGGGCCACCCCTGCCCGCTCACTTTTTTAATTGCTTCTCGTTATATCCTTAGATCAAAAAAGTATTTCCCCCGGCTTTCCGCCAGCTTGCGACGATACCCCACGATAGCTGCCCGAGCTGCCTCGGCGCTGGCCTATGGCCCGCCCATGCCCTTGCTGGGGTGACGGGGCGCTGGCCCGTGCGTGTGCGTGGAAGTTTGAAAGTGAAATTACAAAAAATTTCAAGTCGATTTTTGAGACGGACCCGATTGAAAAAGCTCGACGGATTTTATGAACGCAACCCGTTGATTCCCAAGTGAAAACCCGAGACGGACCCGATGAAAAGTCTTGCCGGAATTCGGAAACCTCTTGATTGAACAAACGATCCGGAAGTTATAATTCTTGAGAATGAAAAGCCATCCTTGTGAATCTCGGGACTGCTGACGGGTGAAATTCCGACTAGTCTCTGCTAAGATTCCTTGACGGGTCTTGTGTTCCCTGTGAGCGCCTACAACAGCTTTTCTGGTACTACCCTAATCTGCCCTACTGGTACATACAAAAATGCCTCAGGGGGCTCTGTAGGCTCTCTGAGGCTGTTGTGCTTACTCTTACAAATCTCCCAAACTAACTTCCCACATCCCACCACCAATACTCTTGAATTCCCAACGATACACACGTCCACCTGCTGTAAACTTAGGTTCACTTGAGAACCCTTCGTCTGCAATAATCTCGTTGCGTGTCTTTGTGGGAATCCAAAGAGAACGGTCTGGGTTTCGATAGAAAAATTCTTTTACGCTACTCAGAGATAATGTTGTTGTCATCAAACACCTCCCACTTAAACTCCTCAGAAACATCAAACGAATTCGTCTCAACCATCACCACAACAATCTCGTGATACATACTAAGGTCTTCCTTTAGCTGCTCTTTCACTTGCTCTCGTGTGAGATTGCTGGAGATACACCAAAGAACCCCATCAGAATCTCTTTCACAGAGGTTGTAATGGTGTTGTGAGTGCAGGTGTTTGCTCATGCTTCCCCCGCGTATCTCAATTGAAAATCCACTGCTTTCTTAAACTCTAGCAAAGCTCCCTCAAGTGTGCAATAGCTAATGTAGAAATCCTGTGAAAACATCCTGACACTTCCTTCGTACAGAAATCCACCAGAGCTATCCTCAATCACTTCAATCTCTATGCTGTAGCCTCTGTAGAAATACTTAGGATTCCCATTGCAATCTTGCACCACTACTTGATTCTCAGGGTAATGTGAACCATCGTGAAACTTTACAGCATACTGATGGCGCGAATAATAGTCATCAAGGAACATGGCTTGCTCAAGCTTACCATTACGAGGATTCATAGCATAACCGATGTAATTACTCATTGTATTCCCCATATGATCTGACTTCCCAACTCAACAAAGATTCATAAACGTCTCTGTCTATATTACCCGCGAGGTATTCTTCCTCGGCTACTTCGCTTATCCGTTCCTTCTTGGCTTTACAATACGCAGACACGGCATCGTCTAAAACTTCGTACGTCCCTATATACTGGCTTTTCTTAGTAGTTTTGACCTGAACATAGTATTTCCCATACCTTGTCTTAGTCACGCCGATAGGGAGGTCTTTGCTTATGGTTGACTGTTTTCTTATCAACTTGTTAAGTCTGGGAGGTATAAACCTACAATCCTCTGGCGAGTATTCTTTGGATAGGGGGTTCACCACATCCTTGTCTATTTCCATGTCAGGTTTGTAGTTTTCATGATACCACCTCGCAAAGTTCTGGAAATTGTGCCAGTCTGGACATACTGTGATCCCACAACCCCCATAACAAGGGTATCTCCAGTCCCTTTTGTTATAACAACGGCTTAACATCCCAGACCATAGACAATAACAACGGGTTTTCTTATTCCCAACACGCGTTGTATAATCACCACTGCCTACATATCCTATACCGTGTAAGTGAGGCAGGTATGGGTCTGAGACCTTGCCCTTTTCAATCTGTATACGCTGTGCCCACTTCTCAGAACCTGTCTCGACAAATCGAACTTTTACCTTCCGCCATCCAATATATTCAACTATTTCTAACTCACCAGAGTTATTTGTCTGGAACCTGTCACCGACCTCCATAGTCTTCCTCCTGTGTTTCCTGATGTGTTGTGCGTATCTTAGGTCTTCCCTGACCTCCTATCAACAACTATTTTCAAGATTCTGCTAAAAGATTCTCTTGAACAAAGTCAATCAGATCGCTCACACGCATCTGTGCAATGCCCCTCTCTGTATCGTGAGCATTGTCCAGAGATTTTCCCTTCCAACGCTTCAGAATACGCTCACGCTGTTCTTGGTAAGGGTTTGTGGCGTATTCGTCAATCTCATCAAGGCTTACGATATGAATCTGACTGTCCTCTGATGCAAGTTTGTGTGAATTATGCCCATACGTGCTCAAGTATACACGGGCGTTACCATTGATATGCAACACGTCACCAAACTTAGGTTCAGGCATTACATCGGGCTGCTCTTGGCTTCCCGTTACATATCCCTCGGGGATATATCCATCATCAATATTATCCCAAAAACGACCGCCCTGTGGAGTAGCGTCCCATACGAAACTGTCCACGAGATCCTCCTCAAGATTTATCCACACCGCCCCTTCGTAGTCAATAACCTTCTGCAACTCAACTTCAGCAGCTTCCTCACCAATGACATCAGCCACTTGCTGGAAACAACCAAGAGAACGTGGTGTCAATTTATTTGTGCTCATTTACAAACCTCCTCAAAATTCCTCTGATAGTCTGGATAGCCATACTCACCTCCAGATTCCTTATGTAATTCCACCATCTCGCAATACTGCTTCTGTTGTGCCTGAAGTTCTTTCTCAAGACTACTATCGACACAACCAGATAGGATAATGACGATGATAGCGGAAACGATAGATGCTACGCTCATGCTACCTCCTGAATATGCTTGTAAACATTCTTTGGATCATAACACATCTCAAGATACTCCTCCAGCCTCTCTATCTGCTCTGCAATCACTTCAGCAGACTCGGGATGCTTTCGATACAAACTATAGAGCATCTGGAGGTCTTGTTCAAGGTCTTCTATGAGATTCATAGGTTATTCCTCAATTATTCCAACGATCTTTCTTGCCCTTACGCTCTTTACGGAGATCCTTGTGTTCCTTCCGCTCAGATTTATTCATGTGATCCTTAGACTTCAAATATACAGCATCACTCGCCATTGTCAACAGATTCCTCTAGTTCCTTTTCCAGTAATTTAATCTTGTGGTTCACTTCCTTACGCATATTGTTATTGCCCATCCACATGAGCCACCACACGATTGCCCACAAGCCCCCTGTCATTAATGTCAGAATCAAGTGCAGACCATGTGATGTCTGGTAACGCTCACGTTCTACAATCAGTGCCTCTAGTGATTTATTCATAGTAGTCATACGCTCATCTCCCCCGCCTTAGTCATATTCTGTGAATGTCTCAGGTTGTTCTTTGGGAACTTCCATTGCATATAAGCAAACAGTTGTTTACTCAGACGTTGCCCTTGGTGTTCGTTACGTGTGTGACGAATGCGACACCCCCCTGTATGATCAAAGAGTACACCAGAGACAGGCTTTCCGTCAAGCACAACATTGCCTCGAAGATTCCCAACATTGTCTTTGTAGACTACGATAGCATATTCTCCGATCATCTCCATAGATTGCATCGTCTCAACACCTGTGTAATCACAAGCGTTCATTGGTTTCAGGATTGCTTCGTAGTATTTATCCATAGTATACAAAATCCTCTGCGCGACCTTTGACACCACCCGCTTTATTGATGAAGTCTTGAATAACTTCTTTAGGAACCCACCCGTAAACAGTTTGTGTAGGACACTCTGGATCTTCTGCATACTTAAGAATCTCAGGGATTTCCCTAGAAGGAAAACCAATCTCAAACTCGCTATAGAAATCATAGTCAAGCTCTGGTGCATCTGTTCGGGGGAAACAGTAGTGCGTCCGACCCGCTTGGATACTAATGGTTGTACCGTCGCTAAGCATAAGCTGCTTGGTCATCTGATAACCCTCAAGCTCATTACCGGGAACATGCTTACCGCAGAAACCTTCATTCATCCAGTCGGTAAACTTTTTGGCAGTCTTTAGATTATTCATTAAATTTTCTCCTTAATTTCCCAGTTCGACTTGAGACTAACTGTAGCACCTTCAGAAAGCTTCTGCAACACTTCTCCCACTTTATTTTCACCTAAGCAATCTCTGATGGTGATTATAGCATTGTGCAAAGTCATCTCACACATACATTCGCCTTTCAAGTACATTCTGAAGAATCTCATTAGAACCTTACCTCTGGGCTGAACACAATCACTCCCGGTTGCACCTTCACTGACGGAACAACCATGTATTTCGTATAGGATAACCCAAGCCACCCATGAGCGCAAATGTTTTTACCTGAGCCATCCTCACCATAACAGCGCGTATATCCGTAGTTGATCCCAAGACTCAAAGAACCCTCGATGTTTTCAAAGAATTCCTTCCGCCACGTTTTGGCAATAAAGAGTGTATCTTTCCCGTAGCTGTTCTTGAAATACCCCGCTGAATAACTATCATATTCAACCCCAAAGATGTTGTGCGTCTCGTTGGTCACATTATCGTGTGAAAACCCCCAGTGATTACTCCAGCCACCAACAGCGACAATCACTTGCTCGTCAATAGGTTTATCTGGAGCATCCAAAGACAAGTCAGCGAAAGCCGGTGTTGTCATTAGAGCGATAATAAGTGAGTACACAAAAGTCTTGATTGTTTTCATCAGATTTCCTCCCGAATATTCCTAACATATTCTACGTAATTATCCTCAATGTCCCTGCGGATACTCTGCCAATCCTCTGTACACATTACATCATCAACGCTGATGTTGTCGACACGCTCACCAGTTCCCCAAGAATACCCATCTGTCTCTTGCTTGTGTTTATGAATTTCCACCTGAACCACCTCAGCATCGCATTCTGTGTAGCCATAGTAATCATCAGAGCTATCACGGCAGAATGGGTCAGCAGGTTGCTCGAAGAAGCTAATGTCATAAGTAATTGTCAAGATATACTCTTGATCATCCACATCTTCATCAATGTGACAGAAGGCTACTTGAGCAATCTCTGGGTCATCCTCTGGTAAATTAATGTCTATAATTTGGTATCGCATGTTTGCTTTGGGGTCTGCAATAGTTGGTTCTGAGAACGTGACAGAACTCTGGTGCATCATCATAGATTCTCCCGTGCGTACATCAGTGAAAAGTACAGATAAGTCTCCAACTCTTGAGATACGAGCGTGGCCTTGGTTCCTGAGTGTTTTGTAGGCTACGAAATCGCCTGCTGATACGTTCATTTGATTCTCCTGTGTTGTCATCTGATAGTGTCTAAGATAATCCTTTAGAAACCCCGTGTCAACCCCCAGATACAAAAAATCCCAGAAATCTCGAAAGAAATCTGGGATAAATCTTATGTAAACTTACAAACCTTTGATTTTTATGATCTGTTCATCATATTTCAACTTGCTACCACCTGTTATTGCATTACCACAAGTCACAAGCCCATCTTCTTCGTCCAATGACGGCACGAATACTAAGACATCAAAACCTGCGGACTTCAGGTCTTCCTCTGGCTTCTGATAAGGTTGCCAGCTATCGTATCCACCCACCGTTGCAATGCTGTTTTCACGACAGGCATTGTTATTATGGATTGGCGTGATCTTACACATAAATTTTTCTGGGTCAAACAGCCTCTTAATCTTATCTGCGTTGATCTCAAAGTCCGTACTGTATGCAAAATTCAAACAATACTTACGACTTTCAGGCTCTGGCATTTTTTCCGCAATACGTGCCAAATCCTCTAAATGCAATTGCATATCAGAAAACATCTCTGATCTTTGGTTTTCGTCTGTGCTGTTGATCGAGAACTGAAGACCAGCTTGTCCATTATACAGCCCGTTCTTAATTTCACACCACTCTAAAATCCGTTCCTCCAGTTTTGAGAACTTTTTAGGCAAAGATGTAGTGAGAACAGGGTGAATCACCTCTACTGACAAGCCCGTGTCCTTCTTCACCTGTCGTTTGTTTTTCACCAGCCACCGAGAAAATTCAAAAACATCATAGTTGAAGATTGGATCACCCATGCGGGCATAGTGCAAATTCAAACGCTCGGTGTATTTTGTCTTCGGAAACAACGAAATCGCATTATACAACTGATTCTTAAGATCATCGAATGTGCAGTTACCTCGCCATTTAACATTGGGAACGTCACAGAAAGTACAGCGCATTGGACAACCGTACTGTGTGCTGACTGTAATTACCCACTTCTCAGACAAAGGCATACACTCCGTGTTAGGAACACCTTCAATAATATCCTCATACCCGAGGAAGTCTGCCTTTACGTTGTGGTGCTTCCCGTAATCGCCTATCGACAAAGTTTCTAAGGAACCCTTGCTGTACTCCCCGGTGAACAAATAGCCTGTCGGAATAACAAATTTGTTTGTGATACTCATATTACCCTCCTATGCAAACTTATAAACTTGTCCGTTAATCTTAGCTTCTTTGATCTTTCTCATGTCGATCTTGCTCCAACGCTTCTTCTGAACATTGAACAAATTAATGTAAAAGTCAATGTGTTTTGTACTATCCTCGCCACCTCTTGTGAAATTCACAGTCTTTGCATGGAATACACCAGAGCTTTCTGCACCATCCTTTTTGGTGTAACGCAGAGAGAACAGTTGTCCATCTGCTGACCGGATTAGCTTGTGGATTGTGTTTGTGTCGCTCATGTTATTTCTCCAAATATTTTAGCAGCTTGTCGGCAGCAAGAACCGCATCATGTGCGAGTCCATCTATACCACAGTCTGCATCAGCGTGTGGCCCAGCCAACATCCCCAGAAGTGCTAGACCGGCAAAGTATTCCCTCTTGGTCAGCCCTATATACTCTTGGCAGTCTAAGGTTTTCGCAATACCACCACCGTTGCTCCGTAAAAGAGTTATTGGCATATCTGCATTTTTCATATCATTTCTCCAGAAAGTCACTGTATTGATAAAGCAGATGATAGTCTGCCCCACGATCATTTTCAACCACTTTAGCAAAATCCTTCAGCAAATTGCAAGCCTGATAATGTTTTGTCTCAAGTTTCTCAAGACGACTCTCCAGCATATCCTCACGAGCACTTACACGATCTTCTGCCACCTGCATCTCTGTCTTGAGTGTGTCAAGATGTGCAAGGAACAGCAGAGCTAGTTTCTGATCGAATATCTCATCCATCACCAGCTTGCGTAGGTTGTCAAAAGTTTCTTGGGATTTCTTGCTCATACCATCTCCTCCAAAGAATCATAGTAAACACCCAACGAACTGTAGTCATCCTCAAATTGTTTGTCAAATGCCTTCAGAGCAAAAGATACATTATCGTAATGCTTGCTCATATTTTGCTTGTGATTCACACGCCTGTACAGGAAGACACTAGAGCCATCCTGAACAAGAGCAAGGGAGACATTCGCCTGTTTGTCTACAGCTAGTCTTAGGAATTTCATTGGTAATCCTCCTGTACGTTGTGTGAATACCCTTGAAAGCTCCTACAGAGACCTACAGGAGCTTTTCTTGGGTGATCCTAGGCTACCCTACTGGCTATACACAATATAGCCTTCTAGGCTCTCAGGGAAGCTCCTGTGTTTTCTTAGGCATCTTATGCACATAACCATTGTCAATCAACCACATGTTGATCTTGTCAATAGCTTTCACAATGTCTTCTTCGTAATAAAGGTCACTCCAAGGCTCTTCGATGTAGAAGTTCACAAAGAATTGCCCGACCCTCAAGTGTTTTACGAAAGATTCTCTTGAGTGGTACTCCTGTAAGAGTTTTTCTATGGTTTTCATTTGATTCTCCTGAAGTTGACTGGTGCCTCGTTGTACTTTCTTGTTGCAAGCATTTTCTTGTAGGCTGTTGCCGGGGATTGCCAGAACCACACATATGCCATTTCAGAGCCGTTAACTACAATAGTATCATCAGAGATAGCTTTAACAGTTTCCGCAACGTAGTATTTCTTAAGCATAAATTCCTCCTAAATTTCTCAAGTTACCCTTACACCAACACAGACTAACACAACTATCATCTCTTGACAACCACATCTGAACGAATATTGACACCTTTGGCTCTAAGCCGTTCTATAGCAGCTTCTTTGGTGTTCTCTACAGGCTTCTCTGAGGAAGGTTCTTGAACCACTACCTGTGTATCTTCTTGGGATTTCTCTGGTTGTTCCTGCTTCGCGGAGGAAGCCAGAGCGTACACCAAGAGTAGCACAGGTAGCAACACCACACCAAAGAAGAGTAGCACACTAAAAATACACACTACAGCAAAACCCAGTGAAGCAAGACCACTGTCATCCATAGGATTCTCCTAAGAAGGTTCTAGTAATTTCTTGTGAGTGGGAGATTCTTTCATTCCCATCTCCCCTTGTCAAGACTATTTTAGAGAATTCTTAGGAATTTCTTAAGAATGTTCTCTTCTTTTTTATTCCTTGTGTTTGTGTGTTCTTTAGAACTTCTTTAGAATTCTATAGTGTGTTCGTCAGAGTGTCTTCAGAACTCTGTCGTTTATACTGATCGACTGTATATCGAAAATGAAATCCTGTCAACCCTTTTGGGTGAAATTCATGGAAATTAATTCTTGTGTTGACAGTGGGGATGCTTGTGTGTAGACTTTGGAATTGTAGGGTTAACAACAGAGGAGAGAGATATGAAAAACGCAGATATGCCGATAACTTTTGTTGACGAGGGCGACCCGGCATTTGTGGAGCAGTGCAGGCCCATGAGCGGCTTGACAAAACGGGAATACTTTGCGGGGCTTGCCATGCAAGGCTTGTTAGGAGAGGACGTTAATCACGGATATAACGCCAGAACAGTTGCAAAATGGTCGGTAGAGCAGGCCGACGCTCTGCTAATAGCGCTGGAGGACACCAATGACTAAAGAATACATAGCAGACCAACCCTATTGGGTGCAAAAGTATTACCAGATTCTCAACAAGATTGCTTCGGCAGGCACAGAAGAACGTCTGAATGAGCTTGAGGAATCTGTCGAAGGCTTCTACAAAGCATTTGGGTATAAGACAGTAGGGTGGTGGGTGTTCTCTTGGACGGTTGAGAACAAGCCGGTGCATAGTGCTTACGAATCTCTCAAGAAACAGATTGACGTACGGAGAGATCATGTGTACCGTATGGCTCTGTTTGAGAATGTAGCTGAGTAAGAGGAGAACAACATGAGCTTACACAATGATATTATGAATATTCAGAATACTAGGTACGATCCAGCTTTCACAGAGGGTGTCCGTCTTGCAATGTATAACCAAGGACATAAGGATGCTAGACACTCAGCGGCAGAACTTGCGTTGACTTATGAGAAACGTGAGGCAGAACTTGAACGTTTACTCGAATGGGCTTTGGACTTCATGGCGAAAAATCCGCCTAAGAAAAATCCTATAGGTGATGATTTCAAGAATCTTAAAGATGCCAATGACATTCTCGATAGAGTAGGAGAATACAAATGAGCGAACCAGAAATCAAAGTTGGACAAAAGTATCGTGTGGTTGACCCGGTTTCATTCGGCTATTCAGGAATCTTAGAAGGGGAAGTCTTGACCGTACAATCTTTTGAAGAGCCGTGCTATTGGTATCTTAGAGAGCACGTATTCATGTTTCCAGAGGAAGTTACACAAGGTGTCCTAGAACTTGTAGAAGACGCACAAGAGCCTACAGAAGCCTCTGAGGACGTTTCCGGGCTACCCTGTGACTATACATCAGAAGAATCTGAAAACGTCTCACAGGCGAGCACAGGGGGTTTTACGAGTATGACAAAGGGGTGTGCTGGAGAACTTCTGTGGAAATTCATAGAAGGGAGCAATGAATACAACAGCCACTATCAAATGGAGATTGCTGAGCTGTCCTTTGAGAGTCTTAAGGACGTTGTACGAGAAATTGGGACGTATCTTGAGGCCCAAGGTTACGCACCGGACAGCGACCTAGAGATTCGCTTGATGTACAATGGGGACTTTGGAGGTAAGTACAGTGGTACATGGAGTGCTAGTGTGTATCAGTTGGATTATTGGAGTTCTGATGAACATCCGAGTGGGCACAGAGACAGGCTGCTGTTTAGTGTTGAGATTGTTAAGGGTATTTGACACCAATATCTCATCTGTGTTAGTCTCAATACTTGAGACGGGGCCAATCTGATGGATGCTTGAGAATGTGCTTAGGGTTGGCTCAAATTTACTGACGGAGGATTTGGGAATATGACACGAAAAACTTTGGTAATCACTAGTCAACAAGCACAGAGGAAGCCTGACGGTGATCTGTTGGGAAACCTTGTGAGTCACACCTTTACAATTCGGGATGATGAAGAGAAGCTCAAGAAGGCTATCGAGAAAGTGTTCAAGAGTGGTCGTCCGGTGTATCTTGAGACTGACAATAAGCAAGTATTGGTGTTGACTAAGGCGTTGCTTGAGAATTCGGTAGTTTATTTCGTCGAGGACAATTGATATGTTAAAGAAAATTGCGGGTGTTTACATTAATCCAGCCGAGATTGCAGCTATTGATGTTCACATGTTTGACAAGGAGAATGACGAAGGGGAGACTGAAGTGTTCGCTCAACCTGTTCTTGTGCTCAAATGTGGGTATCAGATTGCAACGCCTATGGTAGAGCACATTGAAGCTATTGAGGGTGCTCTGGATGTTGTTATGCGGGAAATTGAGGTGGGGCATTGAGCAAGAAAGATGGACTGTTTCTTGGCCACGAACCCTGTCTGAAATGCCCATCCAGCGATGGCATGGCTGTCTACGAAAAAGTTGATGAGAACGGTGAGACATTTTTAGACGGATACTGTTGGGTGTGTGATGAATACATCAGACCAGATGAGTTGGGCAGTGCTAGAGGCGACAGGAAAAAAAGTTATACTGTGGATGACGAGGAGTTGGGGTTGAAAGATCAAAAGTTAGTTCAAGAAATCCAAGAATACGACACGAGGGGAATCCGAGAGAGAAAGATTAAGAAAGTCTATGCCGAAATGTATGGCATGAAAGTGTCATACTCGGAAGACACAGGTGAAATTGATGCACATTTTTATCCGACAACTAAGCAAAACCAAATAACAGGATTCTTTAAGCGAGAGTTGCCTAAAAAGTTCTCGGCAGTTGGTGATGTCAAGGGTATCCAACTACAAGGACAACATTTATTTGACAAAGGTGGTGTTTTCGAAAACCGAATCAACCACAAGTTTATTATTGTGACTGAGGGTTTTCTTGATATGCTTGCTGCTGCTCAAATGATGAATGAAGATAGTAAGTATATCACACCTGTCGTCAGTTTACCTAATGGCGCAAACACCAAGCATATCACGACAGATGATAACTTCAAGTTTCTTAATAGGTTTGAGAATATTATTCTTGCATTTGATCAGGATGATCCGGGCAGGAAAAACGCCAAGGAAGTCACTAAGATTTTCTCAGCAGGGAAAGTTAAGGTGATGACATTTGGGGAGAAAGACCCATGTGATATGAATGCCAAGGGTAAGGTGGATGAGTTCAAGAAAGCGTTTTGGAAAGCTGCTCCAAATAAGCCTTCTCAAATCGTCACAGTTGATGATATTTTTGAAAAGGCACTGGCACTTCCAGAAGTTGGACTGTCGTTTCCTTGGCCAACAGCAACAGAGAAAACGCTTGGTATCCGTAGAGGTGAAATCCATGTAGTAGGGGCCGCGCCGAAGATCGGCAAGACAGAGCACCAGCACCAGATGATCAAACACATGACAGAGGTTCATGGAGAGAAGGTTGGTGTGATGTCGCTCGAAGAGAATCCTGTCAAGACTCTAAAAAAGGTTGCTGGGAAATATGCAGGTAAGCAGTTCACCAAGCCCCCCGAAGTTGGAGGATACACGCTGGAAGAACTTGAGTCTGCAATGAACTTAGTGAGAGGTAAGATAGAGTTCTATTCGTCAGACGGTGTACGAGATCATTCAGAGATTCTTGAGACTGTGAGGTATTGGGCATCAAAAGGTTTCTGGTTTTTTATTGTAGACCCTCTGACAGCACTTGTAGCAGAGCATTCTTCAAGTGAAGCTAATGACATCCTGAACGAATTTATGAGCAAGGCTGCCAGCATGGCAATGGAACTCAATATCACGTTCTTTATGTACTCCCACGTCAACCCTGCAAAGTCTGGCATACCACACGATCAAGGTGGGGATGTCTTGTCGTCTCAGTGGACAGGCAGTAGAGCGATGGAGAAGTGGGCGCATTATGGGTGGGGTATTCAACGTGATCGTACAGAAAAAGACCCTATCATTCGGAATACAGCCCGTGTTACAATGCTTTTTGATCGTGAATTTGGGGAATATTGTGAATACTATGCTTTCTATGATTCTGAGACAAATGATTGGTCAGAATGTCCTGACCCAATTGAGGGGAATGGCAAGCCATACTCAGATGTAACAGAGGATCAAGAGTTGTTTGAGCAAGCTCCAGAATACTAAACCCTAGTAGAGATTCAGATGATATACTGATGACCTAAAGGAGATAAGATGAACACAGTTGTATTTGATATAGAGGCTAATGGTCTACTAGAGACTATCAGCAAAGTGTGGGTGATAGCGTGCGTAGACTCAGACGGAAATAATCGAAAGGTATTTACCGATCAAGATTGTGAAGGTATTGTTGAGCCTGATGGGAGTCTTGAGGACGGCGTAAACCACCTTCTTAGTTATGACAGGTTGGTTTGTCATAACATGATGTCCTACGATTGGTTTGTGCTAAATAAGTTTTGGCCTAAACTGTGGAACATGAAAACAGTCAAGTTTCAAAGATGCTGGGATACCTTCGTACAAAGTAAAGTTCAGCACTATGACAGGCCAGCACTAAAAGGCACTAAAAGCAGACACGGTTTGGAATACTTCGGCTTACTGTTCAAGTATCCGAAACCGCCTATTGAAGATTGGTCTAAATGGGATGCAAAAAAGCTGGACAGGGTTCTGGTAGATATTGAGATTAACAGAAAGACATACCACTACCTGAACAACGAGGCTGCTAAAACAGGTCAGGACTTTTCCAAACAAATGCGCCGAACCCAAGCTGCACAGTTTTGGTACACCCGTCAGGAACAGTATGGGTGGATGGGTGATAGAGAGTACATGGAAAGTTGTGTAACAGAGCTTGATCAGATTATAGAGGATTTGCGAAAAGAGATCGAACCTAGATTGCCCAAACAAATTAAACCAAAAGCTGCTAAGTGTACGTGGGAAGATATTCGTGATAAATGGCCAAAGTTTTTTAGAAAAGTTCCTATGACAAGGTTTGACGATACAGGAAGTCCATTCAAAGAGGCTAGGATGCCCACGTTGAAGGTTTTCCTGAAGAATGGAAAGTATGATAAGCATACAGCAAAACACTTTGACATCGACCAAGAACCCTCTAAAAGCAATCGTCTTGTTGAAGGCCCGTACACGAAAATTGAGATTACAGATTCAACGATGTCGCAACATGCTGTTGTAAAAGATTACCTACTAAGTATTGGTTGGAAACCGACACAATGGAATTACAAGAAAGGTTCTGATGGAAGTTTTCTTCGTGATGATTCTGGCGGGTTGATCAAGTCTACGCCAAAACTTACTGAGGACTCCTTTGACAGCATTAAGGGTGATCTTGGCGAAAAGATTGCTAAGTATAACACTTATGTGCATAGGCGTAGGACGTTTAAGAATGAGAAAGACACAACGAAAGGATGGCTCAATCTTCTCAGAAAAGATACAGACAGAATTCCAGCAGGCGCTATGGCATGGCAAACAAGCACAGGCAGGGCTGCACAGTATGGGATTGTAAACGTACCATCAGGCGCTGCTTTGTACGGTGAACAGATGAGACGTTCATGGATTTGTCCAGAAGATAGTGTACTGGTTTCTGTTGATATGGATTCAGCACAGCTACGACTTCTGGCAAACTATATGGGTGATGATGACTTTACCAAGGCTGTTCTTGAGGGTGAAGAGTTCGATGCTGATCACAACTATGTAGGTACAGATGCTCACACATTCAATGGTAGGTTCTTTGGCCTGATCGACGACGAAGATTGGAAACGGGCTATTGAGACGCAAGATACGTCATTGATTAAAAAGATCAGTGCTGCTCGTAAAAAGAGCAAAAATGGTATCTATGCTCTTTTATTCGGTGCCGGTGATGCTAAGTTTGCAAACACATTAGGTTATAGAAGTTCGGCAGAAGGAAAGCGCGTCAAAGAGACTTATTTCACTAGGCTCCCGAAGGTCAAGGACTTGATCGACAGGTTAGAGTCTCAATGGAAGCGTAACGCTTGGAGGAACGGAGGTTATATTGAAGTAGCAGGAGGGACTATGGTATGGTGTCCGAGTCAGCATAAGCTGCTAAACTATCTGCTAATGGGCTCTGAAGCTGTGTTACAAAATGAAGCCATCTGTTGGGTAAATATGCAGATGCTTAAAAGGAAACTACAAGGAAATCAATTAGCAGCCATACACGATGAACTGACCTTTGAATTCAATAAGTTACATGAGAATGAAGGAAAGTGGCTCTTGTCGCAAATGTATGGTGAAGCATCTGACAGACTAGGTTTACAGGTTCGAGTGACAGGTACAGCACAATCTGGACGAAATTGGCTCGACATCCATTGACAACCAAACAAATCTAAGGCATACTTAGTAATCATGGAGAGGACATTCCTCACAACCACCTTCTAAGAGGGTTCGTAAGATAAGCAACGTTCCCTCACAGAAGACACAAATGTGTAATTAAACAGAAACTAAGGAGAAATTATCCTATGGCAATTGCCCACAAGAAAGACGGTAAATATGAATTTGTTTACATCAAGAATGTCCCGTGCTACTTCGCTTCGGTTCATCAGCCGAAGGATATGCACACAAAGCCTGATCCATCTAAGACAAAGAATCCATCCACTCGTGAATATGCAATTACGGTGTTTGTTGACGATGCAGATCGGGAAAAACTAGAAGACGAGATTCTGATTAACAAGCAACTGTTCAAGACTGGTAAAGACAAAAACAAGAAGAGGGTTATTAAGTACAAAACTTCCAAGCAGCTTAAAGAAGGTGAGAAATACCACTACGATGATGTGAAAGACCTTAACGGCATCCAGCTTACACGAAAAGAGCTGAACAACGCCGGTAAACCTTCTCCGGTTAAAGTGGTTGGCCCTGACGGCAAGGTGTTTGAAGAGGATATTGGTAACCTGTCAAAAGTCTCAATCAAACTGTTTGGGTACAGGAACAAGGAAGGCTTGCTGAATGTCTCTCTTGACATTGTTAAGGTTGAGGAGCACGTTCCTTACGAGGGCGGTGATTCTGGTAAGATTGTTGATGACGAGCTTGGTATTGACACAGAACTACCAGAGCAAGCTAAAGCGAGCGCAGTTGTGGATGAATTTTCTGATGATGATTCGGACGAAATTCCTTTTGACGCTGATGATGAAGATGATCCGTATTGATTAACGGGGCTTTGGCCCCTCTTTTTAAGGAGACATTATGATCGGAGCACAACCGAAGAAAGGTAAACCCGTAGAACCAGATTATTACTACGGTGACATTAAATTTCAACGTAAATACCTTCTGGATTTCTGCAACGCAGAAAACAGCCAGCGGAGCCTTAAAGAACCGAAGATTGATGTTCAGCAAGTGGTACATCGTTGCATGAAACGGATTGGACGTTACTACGGACAGCAAACCAAATATAATTCCGACGGGAGTTTGAAAGAAGGTCTCACTCGCTAATATGGTTTGAAATTTATGAGGCAGAGCTGTAAAAGGTTCTGCCTTTTTTGTTTTAGGAGAACAACATGACAGAAGAAACAGCAAAAGAATACGACAAGCCTGTTCTCAAACAACCACCTCCACCAGAACTCCTGATCCTAGATATGGACTCTCTTGTTTACCAAGCTGCTCTTGTTGCTCAAAAAACTGAGTATGCGGCTGTTCTTGATGGTAAAGAGATTGGTACATTTCACAGCGCAAAGGCGTTTAAGATTTGGCAGGAGGATTCTGAGGAATTTGGGGACACTTTACACGGCCTTTCGCGAGAAGATATGGCTAAGGTAGTTCGAGAGAAGAAAACCTCGCTAGGGGAGCCAGAGGACGCTTACAAAGCATTTGATAGTATTGTGAAGCAATGGTTTGAAGCAAGCGGTTGCAAGAAGTGGGTGGGATATATCGGCAACGATGATTCCAAGAGTAATTTCAGGTATAAAGCCGCCCAGAGGTTTCCGTATAAAGGTGGAAGATCACCAGAGAAACCCCACTATCTTAAAGATGTTCGTGAATATACCAAGACGCTTCCGAATGTCCGTGTTTCAAGACCCTTATACGAAAGTGATGATGAAGTAGTGATGTTGTCACAGAAGTACAAACATAAGTGTTGCATAGGGTATATTGACAAGGACATAGCGAACACCCAAGGCTGCTATTTGTTCAATATGAACACGATGGAACAGCCTGTATTCTCTAGCAAGAAGGTTGTAGGAACTCTGGAGAAATCTGGCAACAAAGTAGAAGGCACAGGTGTCTTGCATTTGCTTCACCAAGCATTGATCGGGGATACGGTGGACAATATAAAGTGTGTTCCGAAAGTTGGGCCTGTGAAGTCCTACGAGCTTCTAGGGGAATTCTCCGGGGCAGACAAGAAGTATACCAAAGATGCTCTACAAGTGGTAGCAGGTGTTTATAAAGAGACGTTTGGAGAGAGCCACACGTACAAGCATGTGCATACAGGGAAGGAAGTTACAGTGAGTTGGCAAGACGTTCTTAGAGAGAATCTTACGTTACTTCACATGATTCGTTGGGAAGGTGATACGTTTGTGGATGATTTGATGGAGATGTTGGAATGAGTGAGGATAGATGCTGGGTGTATTGGATACGAAGTCCTGAGATGACTGATATTTTTACAGAAGGGTATGTAGGAATCTCTGTTAATCCAGAGATTAGAATTCAACAGCATATCGCAAACGCAAAGTCAAACACGCATCACAAGTACCCTAAAGATTTTCGAGAATGCCTTTTGGGCAACTATGTGTTTCAGATAATTCTAGAGGGTAGTCCAGAGTATTGCCTTGAGCTAGAGCACAGGTTGCGACCTTGGTTGTATATTGGCTGGAACAGGGCCACAGGAGCTAATGGTGCATTTCTCTATAAACACGGGCTTACAGGCAAACGAGTCTCGAAAACATATTATAACATGTTGACAAGAGCTAACCAAACGGGAGAAGTCGTTTGTGAAGAATGGCTTGGGGAGGGTGGTATTGAAAACTTCGCAGAATTCTATGAAAAGACCATAGACGATCAGGGACAATATACGCTGATAGAAAAAGGAAAGGGTTATACTCCACAGAACTTTAAGAAAATGCCCAGAAAGTACTTTATGCGGAGAGCACACCGCAGGTATGACATAGGAGATGGGCGGTTGTACTCAGCAGCGGAACTCGGAGAAAAATTCAACATAAAGTCAAATACCATATCCTGTAGGATCAGAGATGGGTGGTCAGTGAGGGAGGCTGTAGGGTTAGATGATCGAACGTCCAAATACAAGCAAAAGGAGACTATAAATGAAACCTTGGGAAGACCCAAGAACACCTTGGAAAACTAAATCAGAATTCATGTCATACATACGTGGATGCTTGAGAAAAAGTTGGAACCAACACCCCGTCAAGCTCTCGGTACTCAAGAACCAACGAAAACAAGTTCCCAATCCAAACCCAAGAGGTAACAAGAAAACAGTTTGGGGGTTTGAGTGTCCTTTGTGCGGGACGGAAGACGTGATCAAAAATGCCCAAGTGGATCACAAGAAACCAGCGGGAACTCTCAGAGACATCTCTGACATTCAACAGTTTGCTGAGAACCTGCTTGTTGTTGTTGAGGAAGACCTGCAATTAATATGCAAAGGCTGTAACTCAACTTTGGCCTATGCGGACAAGCAGGGACTCTCCTTTGAAGAAGCAAAAGCCACCAAACAAGCTATAGCAATCCAAAAACAAAAGCAAGACATCAGTTGGCTCAAGACTGCTGGTATAACTCCCGCAAGTAATGCTAAAGCAAGACGACAGCAGATTATTGATTACCTTTTGTCTAAACAATAGACACAAAAAAGCCACCAAAGGTTTCCCCGAGGTGGCTAATGTTTCTCTGTACTATCTCACGATAGGTTATTATTGTGTACTGTTGCGGCGAACAACAGTCCTAAGGTGTTTCTGCGCTATGCTCCGAAACCATCGTCAGCATTTCATGCTTCCTCTGTCGATAGCTTTGGATACAGCATCAATCCAAAATCTGCCAATTAACTTTATAGAATGGCTTCACACCTCTTCCGCCACCCTTCACAAACACTCTGTGCTGAGTCCCGTCAATATCCACAACACATTCAGAATACAATGCTGTTGTGTTCAGAACCCCGCGAGAATCCATTGTCACTCTTCCCGAATCATTATTCACCAGAGATACAGCAGCAACATCTAGGAGAAGATCACGGATACCAACAGGAATTCCTACGGTGACACTTCCGTCTGAGACGGTGATAGTTCTATCAAACTGGTACTCTGCTCCAGTTTCCGGTACATATACACCAAGTGTGATTGTAGTTGAACCATTAGCTAAAGGAGTAGCATAACCAGTAATATCCTTGTAGAACCCGTCATCAGCTTCGAGCGCCGCCCAATCGATAGTGACCACAGCAGCGTTGGCATCAGCGATCACCTTCCACTCATAGGGCTGAGTGGTTGCGTAAGCGTTGGGATAGCTCAGCGAGTTTTCGCTGTACTCTGCCTTAGTCGCTGGGTGTGTCAGCTGGTCTCGGTCGTAGCTGTTGGCGTAGGCAATGGTTGCGCTGGCAGTGGTTCCATCTACGCTCACCACCAGATCAGCCGTAGCGTCATCAGCGATCAGCGGTGCGGTGTAGCTGTAAACGCCTGAACCTTGATCTGTGAGCGTGCCTACGTCCGTGCCGTTCAGTGTGGCTGATACTGGCGCCGCTGAATTGCCTGACAAAGCAAACGTCGCAGTGTCGCCCTCGCTGGTTATGTCTTCGGCTGCGGTAACGGAGGGG
>CEUI01018593.1_pt1 | contig 81819 bp, 94 predicted proteins | sample 531411 | NCBI WGS metagenome assembly CEUI01 (sample SAMEA2622841, study PRJEB7988) | marine metagenome | isolation source: saline water (ENVO:00002010), including
AGTATCATAATCTAATAGCAACATTTGGTTGGCACCAGCAACAATTCTAAATGAATCTGAGGCGTGTGTTTCTATGTAAGTAGCTTTGTCTGCTTCAAAGTATATTCTTTGGTCTTCTTCTAAAATAATATCTCCACCATTACCAATTACTAATTGACCAAAAGAGCCAGTTGAAGCAGCTGAACCACTTACATCACCGCTTGAAGATATTGCTGCAAATAATGGTGCTGATGTTGTTGTTAAATGTTGCCCAGTATCATATTCTAAAAATGCATTTCCTATTGCATCACCAGTCACACTAAATTGATTTGCATCATTTAAGCTTAAACCAGAGCCTGCTGTATATGTTCCGCCGTCTCCTCCTGATGATCCGCCTCCAGCAGCAACACCCATATTATTAATAACAGTAATTGTCTTTGCGCCTTCATCATCAACGCCCACAAGAGACATAACATTGACATCTGTATTATCATTCAGAACGATCTGTTTTGGAGTTATAAATTTTTGCGTGTTAACTGCTGTTGGTGGATATTCATCTGGCAACAAGTATCCCTTTAAATTTAAAGAGAAACTAGTTTTAATTTTTCTTTGAACCTCATATTCACTAGCATCTTCGAAACTTTCAATTGATGCCCTAAATCTAAATTTTCCAGGCTCTCCCCAATATGAGCCTTCTGACCAATTAATCTTTTCAACTATTGTATTCATATGATCTGTAAAATTTGTCCAAACAATAAAATCATATGTGACAGATACATAATCAGGAACTGCAACTGCGTGTATTTCTCTCTTAGGTGATATTCCTTTTAGAGCTGTTAATTTGTCATATCTATTTTCTTTTGTATACTGTTTCTCAAAATGAACATGTAATTGAGGATTTGTTGGATCAAGCTTATCAACTGGCATTGTTTCATCACGTGAAAAACCTGTTCTTCTAAATGCAACTAACGGTGCCATAACTTTACGCTTATGATCTCTTACATATCCTTGCTTCTGTAAAGCTGCCCACCTCTCAGGATTTGCATATATTACTGGGACCTTAACCTGTTCTCCATTCTCAACAATGACAGGTTTTATAACATTTTCAAAATAATAAAAAATTGCTTTATCTATGTCCATTAAACCAACGGACACACTTTTAAAATCATCACCTGCGCGTGATACTTCTCTCCCTTTGTTTAATGTTGCTTTATCTGCCATTAATAGCCTCTATTTCTGTTTAAGCCCACTGCTGTCGGGTCTGTTAAGAATCCGCTACAAATTACAGAATGATTATTGTCTACCATCCCACCTAATAGTTGATTTTCATTTATATTATTAATTTCAAAAAATGCATAATTCCATTCTATAACGTCACCAATATCTGGAACAAAATCAGCATCTATTAACTGCTGTCTTAGGAATGCAAATGATGCATTTTGATTTGCGTCCGGACCAAACTCAGATGTATCAAAATCAAAATCTTCTGCTGTAACAAGGCACGTTAGTTTTACACCATTTTGGTATCTTTTTCCCGCAGCTGCCTCACCATATAAATTTGTTTCTGTTTCATATACAGAGACTTTATATGCTATAACCTCTTGGTTTATAATTCCATCTTTATTGCTCTGGGGATTTCCTAAGAGCTCTTTATTAACAGTATCAAAAAAATCTTTATCTCTTGACCTTATAAAGCGACCTGCCATTGACTTATCCTACGTATATATTTAGCGGAACTTTGTTCAATTTCTCTTGAAGTCTCAAGCTTTCTTCGCTGTCGGCCTCCATCATTACTTTTCTGCTAGTTTGCTCTAAATTCTCCCTAAGTTGTGCAATAAGAGTTTCTTTTTCAGTTGTAGCCTCAGCTCTTAAAGTTTCACCATCCATTGATAATTCTGATCCTGGAATTGGGACTGTTCCGAATTTACTTCGTATAGTACCTAATAGTTCTTTAGTTAATGCCAAGCCATATTTTCTGATCCATTGTCTTCCAACATCATTAATGTACTGATATTGCATATTGTCATACGGTACATTTGAATAATCTGATATTGGATTTGCGTCTGAACCTGACGGCATTTGTAGTGAATTATCTCTGTCCTTTGTTATTATATAATCAAAGTACAATCTTCCAGCTTTCTCAGGAATCGGGAATAATCTTAGTTTATTATTAACAAGTGTAAAAGAATATGCAGATTTTCTAAATTGATCATTAAATTCTATTGCTTGCATTCTTAAAATATCTTCGAATACTGGCATCAAAACAAACGACACAGCAGGTGAGTAATCTCCAAAACCAAATCCTTCTGTAAAATTAGCTGTTCCATATCCTGTTGTTGAATATGGGTCGAAGTATTTGTTTACTGCAGGTGGCGCTTCATGATAAACTTTTTTAATCTCTATCGAACCACTATTAGATTCTGATACAGCCGCCCAAAGTGCATTTAGATCATATTCTTGTGATCCACTAACAACTGTAACACTACCTTTTTTCCAATCAACATAGCCTCCAACACCTGCTTCTGTACCATACTGTTGGCTTAAGAAGACTGTTCTTCCAAGTGTAGGGGTAACTCTTTTACCAGTTAAATTTGAACCTGTAGATTGTCCTTGTAAGTGTAGCAGATTGTCTCTTATATTAAACTGATTGACTTGAGCAGCGTATTCAGTCACTGCCTCCTCAAAACATGCGTAGAAAGAGCCTGATTGTAGTTCAATATCGACAATAGGATACCCTAGCCTTCTTGCTGACCAGTCTGCAAAATTATCTGCAGATGATGTGAATGCTGTATCTGAATCGTAAAACCCATACGGTGTATTACCTGCTCCGAATGAACTACTTCCAGCCCAAATTTCAGTTGCCATTTATGTTCTCCAAATAGAAACGTTTCCGTTTATAAATATCACAAAGTAAAACAATACAGAAATAAAAAAAGGGGCCCCAAAATCGGAAGCCCCTTTTTTATGACGTAAAATCTAATCTAGCTTACACAAGATTTGATTTTGCTACGTTAACTAAGCCATAGAATTCGTTACGAACCATTTTCTTAGCATAACGAGTCATCACGCCTCTACGAGGTGTGAAGTTGGTTGGATCATAAACAACTGGTGTTAAGATCAACGGCACGTAAGGTGCGTATACAGCGCCAGTTTCTAAGAACTGAGCACCTCTGAATCCAACAAGAATTTGATCATCTTGTAGATATGGATTCTTCCATACGTTAAACCTATTATTCAGTGCGCCTATCTTTTGGACACCCATTGCATATGACTTGGTAGCATCACCATCAGAATCAGTACCGAATCCTGGGATTGACTCTAGGATTGTAGCAACTTCAGGGCTTACGACAATGAAGTTTGCTCCACCACGGAGTGTTTTCTTATGGATTGCGTTAGAAACTGATTGTATCTTGTTACCAAGGGTTTGAAACCACTCACCTTTTGTGTAAGCAGCAACGTTAGCTGATGTTTGTGCAAAAGCGGAACCATTCCACTCAAAGCCCATTTCAGCTGACCAGTATTCTGTCTTAGCAGCAGCGTTCTGCTTTAACATATCAATGATCTCTAAGTCAACTTCCATAGTAACATACTCAGAAAGCATAGCAGTCAATTCTGCTTCAGCATCGACAGCATGATAAGCGTTAAGGTCTTGAGCAAGCTCAGGAGTCCATACAGCTTTCAACTTACGAGTTTTAGCAGTGATTGCGACTGAACGCATCTGGATGTCAACTTCAGGAATACCAACGTTAGCTTCTTCAGGATCCGCACCAACGGTGTGAGTCACTTCGAAGTCACCACGTGAAGTATCTGCTGGTTGTTTAGAGTAGTGAACATCTATCGTACCAGGTACAATAGCTGCAGCATTTGCAACTATAAAGTTGATGAAAATATCATCATCAGATACAGATGTAAATGCAGGGTAATATGCTGTTAATTCAGCGGTACCAGAACCTGAAATTGCAAATGACTTTGCGCCTTCAAGATCAGGAGTAGTTAGGGCTGAAGCTGAAACGGTTACTTTTACTAATTCACCAGCTGCTTGAGAAGCAGACAAGTTATTATCACCTCTGATGTCAGCTATTGAAACTGATCCAGTTCCAAAGGCTACGCCAGATGCTTTAGTATCGTTAACAGAATATGCCCATTTTCCAGCGCCATAAAGACCGCCGGAAGGATCACCAGAACTGGAGGTATTGCCGTAGATGTCAGATCCACTTGCTTGATTTAAACCACCAGAAGGTGCAGAACCATATTTGAAGTCTAAATAGAAAATTAGACCAGACGGTAGGTTCATTGGTTGTACAGAAACAAATTCCTGCGCAGAAAGTTCAGCAAAAATTCTGCGAACTAATGGAAGGGCTACGCCACTCCACTGTTCTTGATTTGCTGAAGTTCCTGTTGCTGAAGCTTCGTCGATTAGCTGTTTTGCTTGGTTTTCCAAGAGTACAGCCATACCAGCGACTTCGCTCTCATTTTTCATTCCTTCTAAAAGGCCTGTTGGTTCCCACTTAGATACCAATTTACGAGAGGAAGACAGAAGCTCATTATGAGGATTGTATCCACCAATTACGTCTTTGAGTTGTGAATTATAATTAGACACGTTTTTTCTCCGTAATTAAATAATGTTAGCTAGTTTCTTCATGCGGGTCTGAAAATCGACCTGCTCACCGATGATTGGCTTTTTCTTAGGCTGTGTTGAAGCTACAGGTTTTGAAGCTTGACTTACACGTTTAGCAGATTCATTAACAGGCTTACGTTTCATTGACTCAGCAAATGTAGTATAAACAAGTTTAACTTCGCGTACGTTAGCAGCTCTATCAAACTGTTCAATAACTTTCATTTTTTGAGTTTCAGATACGTTTCTGCTTCTGAAAAGCTTATTCGTATAAAGAAGTTTAGCATTAAGAAGATTCACTTCAGAAAGCTTATCCCTGAGATACTGTACAGTCTGCTTGTACTCTTCGAGTTCAGCAGCGACAGATTCTTCTGCAGGAGCAGCTTCTTCATCTTCGTCTTCCATGCCTTCTTCACCATCTTCTTCAGTTAGGGCTTTTATGATTTCATCAAGATCAATTTCATCTTCGTCTTCCATGCCAGGTTCTTCCTGCTCTGCAGGTGCTGCTGCCATTTCTTCATCTTCGTCTTCCATGCCAGCTTCTTCCTGCTCTGCAGGTGCTGCCATTTCTTCTTCATCTTCATCTTCCATGCCCATTTCCTGTTCGAGTTGACGTAGGACCTCTGCGAGATCATCGTCATCTTCGTCTTCCATTCCAGCTTCTTCCTGTTCACCCATAGGTTGTTCAGGAGCTTCTTCAGCATTTTCGTCTTCCATGCCAGATTCCTGATTCTCACCCATAGGTTGATCAGTTTCTTCAGCATTTTCGTCTTCCATGCCAGCTTCAGCTGGAGAGCCTTCTTCTTCAGGTCCCTGTGCGTCTGCTTCAGAAGCAGCAGCTTGGGGTTCCTTATTATCAGCTGCGCCGATTTCAGAAGAGTCCATTTCTTCAGAAACTTCTTCTTCTTCATCTTCGCTATGATAACTTTCATCGGCTTGTTCCTCATCGTCGCCTTCCATTTCAGCATGTAGCTTCTTAGAAAGCATTGATTTCAGATGTGGAGTAAAGGCCTCTTCGAGGGCAATTTTAGCATTCGCTAGTGCAGTTTCGCGTACAGCTTTTGCATCAGCAATTGCTTCTTGTAATAGTTTATCCATTACGATTCTCCTCTAAGAGAGTTTATATAGTTATTTGGGAACTATAATCAGAATTGATTAAATTCGAAACACCTAACGAATGTAGGTGCATTATATTTTTATATAATTATGGTATAATATATTTAAAGTTCAGCTTTTTTTGAACGAATTTGTGCACGTAATCTTGCTTTTGCTCTTCGATCTCTATTCAATGCTGAAGGTTTTACATAGAATTGTCTCTGTTGTAACTCATGCAAAACGCCTGACTCTTTTACTTTTTTCTTAAATTTTCTAAGTGCGTATTCTACTTTATTATCTATAACCTTGATGTATATTGCCATCTTTACCTCTACAAATTATTTTTAATCCAATTTTCTTTTATTACACTGAAGGATCCTTTTCGAATTGATTCCCATACACCTAATTCTTGACCTTTTTCTTCATAAGCATCTCTAACAGCCTTATACTTGTTATATTCTTTTTCAGCTTCTTCTTCTTTATCCGCGTAATATTCTGCTTCTTCTTCATCATCACCAAAAGCCGCATCTGCCGCTTTTCTCATCACATCTTCGTGATAGTCCCTTGCCTTTTTATACAAAGACTCTACTTCATCCATTTCCTTATCCCAATCTTCTTCATTATTAGGAAGGCCAAGCTCATCTCTATCTGCATTTCTATCCGGATTTAAATCTTGTAAGACCGTATCTTTTAAATCTTGATTTGGGATTCCAAATCTGCCTTCTTCTTTTTCTTTAGGTTCTGGATCAGATGATTTTTCACCATGAGAATCTATAACAGCTTTTAATGCCATATCCACTTTATCTAAGCCAGCATCAGGATTAGTCATAGCTATATTATCTATTGTATCTCTAATATCATTTGCTCGTTGTATATCATCATCAGTAGCATGGCCTGATTGTATAAGTTTGACCATATCACCAATATTGGAAACTAAACCTGGATTATCTGATAATTCTCCAGAATATCTTAACGCATCTAAATCATCATCTGCTTGATCATAATCTAAATGAATTGTTGCTGGTCTTTCACCTTTTGGTTCATCAGCCTTTGGTTCATCAGCCTTTGGTTCATCAAAAATATTAACGCCCTTCTCTGCAGCTCCATCACCATCACCTTTTAGCTTGTCGTATTCTATCTTAGCTGGATGATCTTTTTTCATGCGCTTAGCAGCTTTAGCAGACATCTCTTTAGATTCACCATCTGCATCTTTATATTTGATCATCTGGTCATCATCTACTTCGGTAATGACCTTACCGTACATTGATTGATAGAATTCCTTGAGTAGCATTATCCTTCCTCGTTTAATTCTTTTATTTCAAAATATCTGTTTAGTATTCCGCCCATATCTTCATATAAGGCAGCCATTCTATCCTGTAAAGCCTGAGCTTCGTTTGCAATTTTAGCAAATCCACCAGCTTGTTTTTTAAGATCGTTCATATTTCTTTGAACTGTTACCTTATCAAACCAATCTGCTGTTTCATCAACTACATGTTTTTGAGCTGATTTGGAAATTTCAACAAACATACTTGCAACTTCTGCTAAATTATGTTTTTTATAAATTGATGGGCCATAACTTGCAAAATTATGAACTTTTTCAACTAAATCTTCTTTTGTCATTAATTTTTCATCTTCTTCTTTTGCAACTAATTCTTTTGCAATTCTAAGCAGATCACCAGAGCTATGATTATTTTTTTCAAATAATCCTACATCAAAAGCGTTTTTAGATACAACGCCTCCAATTGTTTCATTTAAAAGTTTCTTTAATTTTATATCACTCACAATTATTCTCCTGCTAAAATGCTTCTAATTGCATTTTCAACACCTTGCCATTTATTTGTTGTACCTTTTTTAACTGATTCGTTTACAGGTCTCAAAAAAGCACCGTGCGTTGAAGGATTAGAAACAAAATCAAACCCTATTAATTCAAAATCATCTTGAACTTCATCACCCTTTGTTTCATTCTTAATGGACCCAAGTCCTCTAGAGCTGATTCCAAGCTTTATTCCGCTTTTAAAAAGTTCTTTTAAAATATTACCTGCGGGCGTAGAAAGTACTTCTACTGTTCCCACAAGATCATTACCATTCCAATGCATCTCCAATACATTATGAGAAACATTTTGTAAATTTATTACTGAACTATCGGGATGATCTAATTCTCCCATAGCTCGTCTTTCACTAATAAATTCATCTGCGTATTTTTTAGCTTCACGAACTAAAATTTCTCTTGGATAAACCCTTCCATTTTGGTTTCGTGATTCTGCTCTTTGTAACACACCTTTTACAATTAATTTTCCGCCGTTATCTTTGATTGATTCATTTATTTTATCTGGTGTGACATCAAAAGGTATGACATCCATTAATAGTGATCTATCCATTATACTAAATCCTTTACTCTTGTTGATAATCTTATCAATTTTTCAGAAATTTTATTAAGAGCATTTTTTGTTCGTTTCATATAATTATCAGATTCAAATTTCATTTCATTTTTAAGTTTAACGTTATACTTAACTGAACGTTCGATCATAGATAATGCTTCCCTAATATTTGTCATTGATGCAGCTAATTTTTGTTTTGTTGTCATTGACTCATCATTTCTATAATGCCAATAATTTTCTTTTAATTCAGCCTTAACCATACTTCTTATAACAGACATACCATCAGATAATTTTAATTCTTCATCATCTTTTTCTTTATTATCTTTTTTAAAAGCTTTTGGTGTTGAATATTCACCGCCGGCAGTGGCTGTAGAGCTCATTTCAAGTATTTCATTTCTGATTAGATCTTTTATAAACTCAATTAATTTTTGGTTTTTACTTTGCATTACACTTCCTAATTTCAGATACCAATTGATAAAATCTCATTAACTTTAATACCTGTGATGTTTTTGGAGTCGTAACTTTAGTTTCATTTAATAGCTTAACACACTCAGCAATTTTTATCTTTATGATTTTATTATCAATCTTTTTGTATGCCTTTTTGAGCTCATATAAAACATGTTTAAACTGTAAGTCTAAAAATTCTTTTAAACCGTTTGTATTTGATATGCTATTAATGTATTCTCTTAAAACTGTTTTTTGTTCTGATGAGAATGATTCATATTTTTTATTAAATTTTTCTACCAATATTGTATATGCAAGCGTTCTTAGATCTTTATTCTGCCTTTTTAGTTCTTTCAATACAGAATTTTCTTGTTTAACTGCTGTAGAAGAAATATGTTCTAGAACTGTAAAGTAGCTTTTATTTGCAGATACTGGATCATCTAAATTTTCTGTTAATACATTATAAATTGATGCCAATAACTTGTAATTTGGTATCTTTGATCTAAAGAAATCTTCTGACGTGAGATTTTCTTTTATTGACTTAATAAGATTATACTTTTCTTTTTTAAGTTTATTGTGATTTATATTTTTTTGGTATGCTTTAATTGTTGTTTCAATTAAATGTTTTGCTTTTTCTTCATTAACAACTTTTGTCTGTTGCAGCATAGTAAAAATTTGTGCCTCTTTAATTAGTTCAGAATCTTTATTAAAATATTCTTTAACCAACTTTGTTGCAGGTGATGTTTTACTATTCTCTAGAGCATCTGCTGTAATCTGTCTTGTTAGTAGTTCAAACAATAAACCACCATTTTTATATTTCGAATGTTTCATTCTCAACCCTTAGCTAAGCATTTTATGAGTTCATTAATAAATATACAGAAATTAAGTTTTCTTATTAGTTCCATTAAGTTGTTCATCCATATCATCAACTTCTTTTAATAGCTGTGTTTCTTTCTTGTCAAAATGATTTTTCATTGCATCAAAATGAGCTAATGCAAGTGGGCTCTTTCTAAACTTATGTTTTATAGGGTTTTCTTCTCTCTCATTTGAGTGTAAATAGTCATGTTTTCCTAAAACATCACGTACATCATATGTTTCCCTATCTTCTTTGTCTCGTTTTCTTTCATCATCTTTATCACTATCTTCATCTTGATACTGAGATTGTGATTTCATTTGACCTTCCTGTGCTGGTTGAGCCGGATCATGACCTTCATTTTCTATTGAGCTATGTCTAAACATCTCTTTTTTGTCATCAATTACTTGATTTTCAATATCAGAAACTGATTCATCTGTAAAATTAAAGATATTATCGTATATCCATTTCTTTGAGACCAACGCTTCACGTTTCATAGCCTCAGCAATATTATTTTTTCTTTCCCAGAGATCTAATCTTTCTTGTTCATATATTGTTGATGGGCTAGTTAATTCTAAATCAAAATCAACCAATGCAGCATCAGTATACCCTTGTGAATATAAATGAACAACTGCAATTTTAGTTAATTCACTTAATACGATTCTCTGTATTCTTTCAATTGTTCTTGCAAATCTAACATCTTCTGCAGCCAATGTAGCTTTGGAACCAATATTTTCTTCAAATCCTAAGAATGCCTTTGGAATTTTTAACGCAGAAAGTAGTTTATTTTTTAAATACTCTATATCTTCTGTTGCCTCATAAGTTAAACCTGGAAGAGATTCAATTCCTGTTCCACTATCTCCACCTCTAACTGGTAAGTAGAAGTCTTCTGTTAAATTTTGCATATTGTACTTTAAATTATAGTCTCCTGTTGTTTCATCTACAACTGGCGCTTTTTTCATCTTATCTATAATTCTTTTCATGTAAGTGTCAACTTCATTTGGAGGTAAGTTTCCTATATCAATCTTAAAGACTCTTTTTTCAGGTGCCCTCATAATTCTATGAATTAACATTGCATCTTCCATAAGAGATAACTGTTTCCAAACTCTTCTACCACCTTCAATCATTGATTTACCATAAGGCGCATAATTTGAATCAGATAATAATCTGAAATGTGCTACTTCAAAATTTTCTAATTCATTCTTTGCTGCATTTGTTGGTAAATTACGTGGATCAGTTGCATCTAAAATAAATTTAACTTCGTATGGATTTTCTGGGTTAAAGTCTTCAACACGTGAAACATCATAAGCTGACAATGGTGAAACATTTATGATTCCGTACTTTTCTTTTATATCTAAATTAAGAAAGAAATCACCGTATTTACACATATTTCGTATCCACGGCCAAAGATTAAATTCTATATTCAATATATCATAAAAAAGATTGTGTAATATTTCATGAATCTGTGGGTTGTTTGCTTTGATTTCTAAAACATTTCCATACTCAGACTTCATAGTTGATTCATCTGCGTATACATCCATTGCTGAAGATATAATTGGATCATCATCCATTGCTTCATAGTCTCTAAATAGTGCTATACGTTGAGCTTTAGCTAATTCACCGCTATAACCATGATAAGACCCAAGACCCGCGCCGCCAGAAGAATACAAACGTGTATACCTGTCCATAAGTGTTTTGGACCCTTGAAATATATCATCTGTATCTACAATTTTTAATTTTCTTCCGCCAACATTTCTTACAATAACTCCTGTTGAAAAGAGTCGTTGTATTCGATCGTAAAATGTATCTTGTTTTGCCATATTATTACCTATTAATTATTAATTAACCATGTGAGTGATTCTTTTTTGTCGCCTACTTGGTGTGACCAACCATAATCATCTTCTTCTTCAACTATGTAAACGCCAGAATTTCCTCCCATTTTACTCATTGTCTCTTTTGTTATCCTCATATTCTCTTCATGAAGACGTAAACTAGTTTCTCTTATCCAGAGTCCTATTGCCATACTCATGACTAAATCGTCATTATAGCCTTTGAAAGCTTCCGCTCTCCCATTATTAAATATAAAAACATATAATTCATCAATCAATCTGATTGAATTTATTTTTACTTGTTTTTCTCTAACAAATTTTGAAAGTTTTTCTATAATTAGTGGTCGACTTTTCATACTAGTTGTGAACCCTGGAATCATATTCTTTTCTTCACTTCTGTATTTATTTGTATACTGTGTCTTTGAATCTATGTATTTAACATCTCTCTTCATCCAGAATAAATTTCTATATTCCCTATCTAGTAAAACTTGCAGCACTGCCCAGCCAACATTATTATTCTCAACAACTAGAATAGCGTCATTATACTCTGTACCTACTGACATTAGAATATTTGCATATCTTGTGGTGTCAACTTTTGATTTAAATTCTGCTACCTGCTCTAATGTTTCTACATCTAACACATGAAAAGCTGAATAGTCGCTTCCATCACCTCTAGCAACGTCAGCAGATATTATGTATTTTGATTGCTGACTTGGATTTTTCCATACCCACATGTCATCATGATACCTCTTTTCAATTGGTTCACATATAGAATTATCTTGATATTCTTTAATAATTGCTGCTGGTATTACTGATTGTCCTGAACTTATGAAATCACAATCACATTCTTGTGCTGCCATATCAGGCCCTAATAATTTATTTTGTTCATTACGCCATTCATCACCTCTTTCAGGATGAACTGTCCAGTGTAATCTTATAAAATTAAAACTATTTGTTCCTTCTTCTGCCTCTGTCCATGTTTTATGAAACCAATTTCCCATACCATTAGGTGTTGACAGCGCAATACATTTACCTCCAGTAGCTAGTGTCTGTTGAGATGCTGCCCATATTTCATCAATATTCTTAATAAATGCAGCCTCATCCATAACTAAAAGTGATAACGCTTCAGAACGACCTGCTTCACTGGTTGATGATATAGCTTTTATTTGTGAACCATTTTTGTATCTTAATGATAACTTGTTATCCTCAACACATCCTTGTTTCAGCCATTCTGGCATCATTTTGTGCATTACACGAACTTTTGTAACAAGATTTTTTGCTACCTCTTGTTTTGTAGCAATTACAAGAATGTTCTTATCATTATGAAAATTCATTAACCATAATGAATACCCTGCTGTTAGTGTTGATATTCCAAGTTGGCGTGCCTTCAGAATAATATTATAATCTTTGTCTTTAAAATCTTTAAGTGTACGTTCCTGAAATGCATATAAATCAAATTTCATTTTGCCTTTTACAGGATGTTGAATATAACAATATTCTCTCATAAAATATGTCGGATCAGTTGCACACTTTACATATTCCTCCCTAAGCTTATCTTTTATCTGCTTATTCGTCGCCATCTTGTATCTCTTTTAGCCTATTAGTGAAACCTTCTAATTTTTCTTCTAGCATATTAATTGCATCTTCGGCCTCTTTAACCATTTTATCTGTGAGTTCGAAGTTGTCAACGTGTACATAACCTGTATCGACATTCACAGGCTCTATTGTTTGATAATTTTTATTATTTTTCCACTCAGTCAATTCTTCAATATCACCCTTAATCATTGCTATCTTATTTCTTAAAATTCTTTCTTCTTCCCACGCTTCATATTTTCCTGTTACACGTAATTCATGCTCAAATTCTATTTGGCAATCAAAACAATGACCAAACAATGTCCACATTTTATTATCGTTCTTGTGTTTCATTACTTTGTCACATTTTGGGCAAAACCACGGCATTCTCACTTCAGCCATTATATCTGTTAGGTGGCTTTTCTTATCGCCAGACTTTTCTTTTTTACCTTCATAGCCAACCATGACTTTCTTTTCAAGTGGCGTTCCTGCCATTATACTGGCTAAATATTTATCTTCACTATTCATAATTACCTACTAAATTTTTGTAAACCTAAAATTTGATTAATTGGTGCAAAGAAACCTGTAAATTTAAATACTTTTCCTTTGTATTTGAAAACTAATCCTTCAGTTGGTGCAGCCTTACTAATACTTGGCATTGCTTTTAACTTTCTAAGTTGCGCTTTTAATTTGCCTATGTTGGAAAAATCTTTCTTTGATCTTAATGCTTTTGCTGCTGCCTCTAAATCATTTCTTAATTTTTGTGATGTGTGTGATGGGTTTACTGATAGATAATTGCTTGCGTTTGCTAATATCTCAGCTCCTACACCAAAAAATATTTCTTCAAATGGTGCCATATTAGCTTTTAACATACCAGCATGATCTAATTTTTCTGTTGTTCTTACCCAGTCAACGAAATTGGGATGATCAGTCTTTAATTTGTTAATTTCTGTCATCTTATATGACTTATCTGAGAATGCCCATCTTTTCATGAGTGGGTATAAAACATTGTCCGGAATACTTCTGTAATCCGTTGAGTTTGCTCCAGCTAATATGTATTCTAACCAAAAGTGTTGATGCCATAACGATAGCTCATCGCTATCCTTTAATCTATATATATTCTGCAACTTATTCAAAGAGCTAATATATTTTGACTTGGTAGCAGTGTAGTCTTTTACTTTATGCAATTTTAGCACATTTGGACCTTTAAAAGCGAATTTTGTCTTAATGCCTTTATTAACAGCATTAATAATTGCAGATAATTTTGCGCCACCAGATTTTACCATTCCAGAAGGTACCCAAGCCTGATTATATTTTAGTATTCCGTGAAAAACTATTGTTGCAGGCCCATCATAGTCTATTACATTCTTATTTCCTGGATAAATTATCTCTATATTTGCCCAATTTTTTCCATTTGCAAATAGAGCTTCTTGATCTTTTTTAGACATTCTCTCAACAGAAGAAGCAATATCCTTCATAGAGAATACAAATGCATCTCGAACACTTGGTAAATGATTTGCGAATTTAGCTTTAACTCCTTTTAAATTCATACCACCAGATTTTAAATCACCTTTATTTCTAGCTGCTTTTGCAATACCATCTATACACGAAATCATTATATTTTGTCCATCTAATTTTTCTGTGACAGATTCTTCTTTGTCTAATTTACCCTGTAACCCTAAGTCTATTATTTCCTTCAGTTCTCCGAAGGTCAATGCGTAATCATCAAACGGGTGTGCCATGTGTCCGTAGGCTCCTCCCATAAGCAATAACTCCTTTTTATTTTCTTTTGTTAAATTTTTTGGTCTTGGATTTAATGGTCCTTCTAAATATTTTTTAGAGAGTGTATCATCTTCTTGCTGTGCTAGCATCTTTCCGATAAAAGAATCAGACTCTGTTAAATTATCTGGTTCTTGTAGCGTTATTATAATTACCATTTTACCGTTTGGATATTTTACTCGCTCTACTGATATTACCTTTGCTTTAGATTTAGAGCTACGTATTATTTCCATTTCACTACTAAACTCTGCGTCTTCTCCGTCTATATACAAACCTCTCATTTCACCCTTTTCATTTGGTTGTATACGTATAAGAATAGAAACGTCGTCTGTTTCATTATCTTTTTCTGCCCTGCTAAAAAATCTAGCAGTATCTGAACTCAAACTAAATCCACTAGAACCATGCCCTTTTTCATCTGGTATTTCAACAATTTCACCTTCTACAAATCGTTCTAAAAATGCATCTGCATCTTCTGCTGGGATTGATATTCCACGCTCTATAGGTTGTTCAACAGTCACTACGCTTTCATGTGCAGTTTCACTCATTCTTTCATTTCTGTCAAGTATATCTTGCTCAGTAATATCACCATCTCTTATTGCAATTTGTATAGCTTCATAACCTCCATGCTGTTTCCAACTCTTAGCATCATCTTCTAATTGTCTACGTTCCTCTTCGGGCATACTTTCTTTTTGTTTTCTATACTGTTCAGCTACACGCTTTTCATACTCATCCATGTCCGCTACTGTATCGCCTTCTTTCAGAAACTGATGTTTAAAATGATCTAAATCATCTTCATCTCTGATTGTGTCAACACCATCAACTATATTTTGTTCTCTTTTCTTTCCACCATACTTCCTTTTTCTTTCTGCGTCTTTTTTCATTTTATCTGCTATAGAAGGCATCTTAGGCATTGTAAATTTTGGCATTTTAATTTTTGGCTTTTTAGCCTTCACTTTAGAATGGGTTCCTTTTTTTATTGCAGCGTCTCTTGCATCTTCTGTATCGAATATAGAAGTATTTCCTGTATCATTATTGACTGCAGTGAATGATTCATTAAATGCATTAGGATCTTTTGTATATCTAAATGTTGTAACTTTTCTTCCGTTAATAGTTGGCATACCGTGTTTATCAACACCAATATCTTTTACAACCATTCTTTTATTTTTAAATCTTCCTACTAATATTGTATCACCAATTTCTACATCTAATTTAATTTCTTCTTTAAAAGATTTTACAAAATTATTAAATGTTTTTTGATCAAAATATCCAAACATGCTTTTGAAAAATTTTTGTTTTGATTTAATATCAAATTTATCAGAGCCAAGTAACTTACGCATAGTTGTTCCACTTAATTCCATACCTCCAACCCTGATACTTGTGTGCGGTAATTTTAGTGTATAACCGTGGTGATCGAATCCCTCTAACCTATTATAATTTTGTCTGTATTGCTTAAAGTATTTTCCGCCTGATAGTCTTCCTTCATCTTTTTCACCAACTGCAAATATCACTGCTGTTGTGTCACCATTCTCTTTATTTAGAATTCCCTTTGGAATGTACGGTTGGTTTTCCATTTTAATAGCGCTTCCAGGTATTCCCATCTTCTGCATGTGTCTCTTTTTTTGAGAAAAATTCATTGGATGTCTGCTTCCACCTGATTTATTACTTGTCACTACGTAAACTGTATCAAATCTTTTCTTTAAAAACTTATATTGTTCTTTGTGATGTGGGCCAAAGGGTTGGAATCTTCCTGGGTATATTGCAATTAATTTATCAATCTTATTTTCTTTTTCTGCGTATATTGACTTATCTTTTCTCTTCTTAGCTTTTTCAATTTCTTTTCTGCTTGGTGACGGTAATAATCCTGCAGGTGCTCCAAACTCTTCTTTAAACTCGACTAATATTACTACATCTTCATTTAATTTTCCAGGTTCTTCACCTAGCTTGTATGAAGGTATAACAATAACTTGACTTTTTCTATTTGGGCCAACACCCATCCATTTTATAATTTCCCAGCCTAACTCTGATATGATATTTTCCATCTCTTTCATATATTTTCTATCTGACGCTAATGGATTTTCATCACCCATAATAACAGCGCCCCCATAGGAGACAGAATCTGCACGTCCTTTCATTCCAGAGCCATCATCTTCCATCATACCTAGTTCATAGAACGGATCAGAAGCCTTTTTGTCCAGTAAGTATTCTACAACTGGCCATCCTATAACTTGTGTAGCTTTTAATTTTGTAACTCTTCTATAGTCACGAAAGCTAGCGAAAAAATCATACAATCCTTCATCTGAATATACACCCTGTACTTGACTGCCTTCGCTAATTCTCTCAGACTCGTCAATATACTGTTTGACTAGTTCATTATCTAGCACAATACAACCTTCACCATACATGGCTTCATATGCAATATTTTTATACAGTCTCTTCATCTTATATAGAATCTAATACTTTTTTTCGTAAAAGTAAAGGACTTTTTTAAAAATTATCAATATAGTCTCCTTAGACTTCTAAGCTTCTTCTAAACCATCCAAAGTAAAATTTTTCTAAGCTTGGTTTACGTTCAACCAAATTTACATAATACTTTACTCTATATGCTCGAACTCTTTCAAGTTCTACACCGCTTAGTGCCGAGATTGTTTTGGGTCCGATGTAACCATCGACTTTTAGATTCGCTCCTTTAGCGTTTGCTGTCTGTTGCATAATTTTTGTAGCACGTCCAGCACCCATATTTACACACATATCAAAATAAATGTGACGTAGATCTTTTGGGAGATCTTCGCATTTGTATTTATCCCAATAATCTCTTTTATAAATATCTTTTGCGCCCTCTTTAGTGAGAGTTTTCATATCAACATCTGGGTACGCTCGTTTAGAAATACCAAAATTAGTCTCACCACCGGGATCTTTAGGGTCATTTACATAACCACCCTCGTGATGTAGAACTACCTCTATTATCTCATCAAAAGTTATTTTCATTATTTTTCTCCTTTTTATTAATTATCCGCAATGATAAGTACAAGCAATCAATACAGATTTATACCCTAAATCAGCATCAACGCTAGCTGATGCAAAATTATAAGGTTGTGTAGCTTTTGCCACTGTGTAATTGTGTAATAAATCATCATCTTGCTTTTCTCCGTGTCCAGTTCTAGCTGATGAACAAATATAATCACCCGTTTCTATATTTCCATTTGTATCTGTTACCAGTATTTTTCCCTCACCAATTGAATTATAGTTGATCTGTGGTGCATTATCATCCAACCCTGCCATTCTTCCAACATCCTTTGAACTAGTTGTATAGTTTGGATGTTCTACTGGCGCAGAATTTATTGTCGTAAAAACACCCATAACTGCTTTATCTTTTTGAGATGTAGTTCTTTCAACAACTGGCCATGCCATTGATATACTTCCGCTTAAGCTATTTGGCGGTTGTAGAATTTCACCAGTAGATTTTACAATCATTCCAGTTTTCCAATCAGAAAAATCTGAACCACTTGGTCTTTGGGAAATATGAGCTCCAGTAAAAGTATTATATGTTATTTCATTATTTATGCTTCCAACACCACCATCTTGGTTTTGAAAATATATAAAATAATTGTCTGATTCAATGCTAGTGTCATCATCAAAATCTAAATCTAAAATTATATCATTGGTATCTAGGTCGGGTTCACTATGATTAAATTTTACAAGTGGCATATTTGTACTACCGGCTCCAACAGCTTTCAGGACATGCTGGTTTGGATCAGAATCAGCTACGTGTAGTCTAGCTGTTGGGCTTGTTGAACCAATACCCACATCTTTAGTAGTATCTTCAATAAAAAAAGCTGTATTGCCATTATCTCTTATATAAAGATGACCACCATTAAAATCGAAATAATTATTGCTACTATTATTGTGTAGCCTAATGGCATCAGTTACTGTATATGATCCATCTGAAAGATCATCTGCTGTTACATAAAAATCTGTCTTTACAAAGAAATCAGTAGCATTCATTGCAGCTATAGTTGTACCACCTGCTTCAAGCTGTATCTTATCAGCGCCAAAATTGATAGCTGTGTCAGTATCACCATCATGAATAACATTATCACAATAGATCTGGTTTATATTTGTTATATCTGTACTATCATCACCAACAATATCTCCATTTACATCTAAATCTCCGTTTACCCTTAACCAACCTTCAACATAAAGATTGCCATCACCAGGATCTGTAGTCGTTGTTCCAACCCTAAGGGCATCTATTCTGGCAAAATCATTTACAAACAAATCATCTGATACTCGTATGTCACCTGTAACATCTAATGTATAAGCTGGATCACTTTTATTGAGACCGATTACATTAGCACCAGAATCAAGAAAAAACATATGGGTATTACTATCACTTTCCATTCTAACATCATGCGTAGCTTCACTATTTTCATTTATTACTATACCATTCGCATTCATATTCATCCATTGCTTTGTAGCATTACCTTCTGTGCCTGCTTTTAGAAACATAATTGTTCCATCATAAGAACTAGCTCCGTGTGCCCTAAATTTTATAAGTGGCGTAGTATATGTTGAATTAGAACCTGTACCTATACAACCTACAAATAGGTCGTTGCTATACGTTATTATAGCATGACTCCCCTCATCCGCTTGGGAGCCTAATTGATGACCTACAGTATCATAGATAGTTTTTTCATATGAACCTTGTGGTGGCATGCCAAAGTACATTTCATACTCTGATAGAAACCACCCATTATGGACGTCAGCATTGTGAATATTTACTGTTGTTGATCCAGACATATATAAACCACGGCCAGAGCCTCCAGTCGCTATTGGTACTACGTTTCCAAATTGTGCAAAGGGTGTACCACCGCCAGTCACTGAAAATTTGGATGTTCCTGTTGATATTGAGTTATTAAAAAGTAAAGCAGAACCAGTCAATTGGCCATTATCTCTTAATATTATATTATTATTAGAACTACTAATTGTAGCAGAACTTATCCCAAAACCACCAATTTCACCACTTGTAGCCGTAATCTTACCAGTTATTTCAGCATCTGTTGCAAACATTTTTCCTGAGCCGCTGACTCTAAATGGTGCTGTCTTTTCTGTTGCACTACCTACAGTAATTCTATATGAGTCTGTTCCTGTTGATGCTGCGTTAAGTATGACTATTGAATTTGCGCCTCCTGATAAGCCTCCACCAAGTCTCATTATCCCTGCTGATCCACTTAATATAAAATTTCCTGCTGAGGATCCCATCGCGGTACCTGTAATAACAAATCCACCTATTGTACCAGTGGTTGCTGTTATCTTACCACTAGCATTTATATTTGAAGCAGTGACATCATTCATTGTAACATTGCCAGTTGTTGCTACATGAAATTTTGATGAACTAATTGCAAAGCCAGATTGATCAGATCTCAGATAATTGCTAGAATCTCCAACCCTAAAGAGTACATTTTGATTATCTGTTGCAGATCCCATTACCCAAATATTTGGATAATCAGATGTATTCTCTAGATCCATATTTGATGTGTTCTTTGTGAAAACTGATCCTGCAGGATTTCTATACGCATTAAAGACAATACCTAGTGCGCCGTCCTCATCAATATTAAATTCATTAGCAGGGTTTGTATCAGGATCTGCTACTGCAAATGCCAAACCTGCACCAGCGCTTGAACTCATTGCCTGACTCATTATTGACCATTTTGCTATTTGACCAGATGTAGCAGTTACCTTGCCTGATAAGTCTGCATTACTTGCTGTAAAACCTCCTTGAGCATCAATCATCCAACCACTAGCAGATATTGCGCCTGTTGCATCTATCTGCATCTTTACAGTTGCATTATTTCTAAATGCAAGTACACCGTTATAAATTCTAACATTACTAAGTCCTGCACCAACTGGTCCTATTACAGTATTCGACCCAAAGAGACCAACCTGTGTTGATGCAGATACAACTTGCATTCCTTCACTATAGACATAAGAGTACGTATTTGCGTCATGTGCACCTGCAGCAGTTGCGCCAAATGCCTTTACACCTGCAGCTTGTAACTGTAATTTTACATTTTCTGATGCTGTTCCGTCATAAAAATATGTTGTTGTTCCATACTTAGCAACTTTTTGATTTGAAGCATTACGTAACTCCATTCCGCCTGAATCAAGTACGACCTGCGTCTCCATTGTATCTATGGCTGATTGTGCTGTCGCCGCATTATTAATTGCACTTGCAGCTGATGAGGACGCATCATTTGCAGATCCCGTAGCTGTGTTTGCAGTCGACTGTGCGCTGTTTGCCGCATTTTGAGCTGTAGTTATATTGGCAGCTGATGATTGTGAAGCTGCAGACACACCTGATGCCACTGAAGCTGAAGCTGCACTTGCGGATGCATTTGCATGTGATGCTGCTAAGTTTGAAGCTGAAATTTCTGTATTAGATACATAAGTTGCTGCAGTTGACTCCGCAGCTGTTTGCGCCGCACTTGCAGAAGTAGATGCGTGTGATGCAGCTGATGCTATTGCGGCTGCTTGTGCAGATGCAGCACTGCCTGCTGAATCAAAATCTCCAGAGAGCTGTGTTGATGCACTAACTGTTCCTGACGGAAGACTGCCAATTGATAATGTTCCGGAAAATGATGCGTTACCAGATGAATCTACACTAAATTGTGATCCCATCGCAATACCGCTTGAGTCCATCGTTAATCTTGTTGTCCCACCATCCTTTAATTTTAATGCAGAATCTGTTATCTCAACATGCTCATATGAAGTATTACCAATATAAACTGTCGATCCGAACAATGCCCTTTGAACTGATGCTGATACTATTTGAAGTCCACCATTATACAGATAAGCATAAGACGATGTATGATTTGCGTATACATGAACACCAGCTGCATTTAATTTCATCTTCTGGTTTGCCTCTGCGTGGCCTACTCCATCATAAAAATAAGTTGTTGTTCCGTATGATGCTATATTAACAGCTGAACTATTCCTTAAATGCATTCCACCTGAATTTAATACTACTTGAGTTTCCATTGTGTCAATAGCTGATTGAGCTGTCGCGGCATTATTAATTGCATTTGCAGCTGATGCAGAAGCATCATTAGCTGATCCTGTTGCAGTATTAGCTGTAGATTGTGCATTACTTGCATTTGTATTAGCTGTATTTGCAGTTGACTGTGCTGTTGCAGCATTTGATATTCCTGTCTGGGCATTCGATTCAGCTGTAGTTGCTGTTGATTGGGCTGTTGTTATATTTGCAGCCGATGATTGTGATGCTGCAGATACTCCTGATGCCACGGATGCAGATGCAGCGCTTGCTGATGCATTTGCGTGTGACGCAGCAAGATTTGAAGCTGAAATTTCTGTATTAGATACATAAGTTGCCGCAGTTGACTCCGCAGCTGTCTGTGCAGCACTTGCAGAAGTAGATGCGTGTGATGCAGCTGATGCTATTGCGGCTGCTTGTGCAGCACTTGAAGAAACTGAAGCAACATCTGAAACCTGCCCTAATGCACCAATAGTTAACTCACCAGAGAATGATGCATTTCCTGAGGAATTAATTGAGATATGATTTCCCATTGTAATTCCAGTTGAATCCATTGTAACCCTTGTCGTTCCGCCGTCTTTTAATTTTAATGCTGTGTCTGTTATCTCAACATGTTCATATGAAGTATTACCAATTGTTGTTGTAGATCCAAATAACGCTCTTTGAACTGATGCTGATACTATTTGAACACCGCCGCTGTACAAGTATGCGTATGAAGATGTATGGTTTGCATAAACATGTACACCAGCTGCATTTAATTTCATTTTCTGATTTGCTACTGCATGTCCTACACCGTCGTAGAAGTAAGTTGTTGTTCCGTATGATGCTATATTAACAGCAGAATTATTTCTTAGATGCATTCCACCTGAATTTAATACTACCTGCGTCTCCATTGTGTCTATAGCTGATTGGGCTGTTGCAGCATTATTAATTGCTGTTGCTGCTGATGATGAAGCGTCAGCTGCTGAACCTGTTGCGGTATTTGCCGTTGCCTGAGCATTACTTGCGTTTGTATTTGCTGTGTTCGCAGTGGACTGTGCTGTTGCAGCATTTGATATTCCTGTCTGAGCATTTGATTCAGCTGTATTTGCTGTTGACTGTGCTGTTGAAATATTGGCAGCTGATGATTGTGAAGCTGCGGATACACCTGATGCAACTGAAGCTGAAGCTGCACTTGCAGATGCATTTGCGTGTGATGCAGCAAGATTTGAAGCTGAAATTTGTGTATTTGATGCGTAGGTCGCTGCTGTTGCCTCAGCTGCTGTCTGTGCAGCACTTGAAGAAACTGAAGCGACATCTGAAACCTGCCCTAAAGCTCCAACTGTTAGTTCACCAGAGAATGATGCATTTCCAGAAGAATTAATGGATATGTGATTTCCCATCGTGATTCCACTAGAGTCCATTGTAATTCTAGTTGTTCCACCATCTTTTAATTTTAATGATGTATCTGTTAATTCTATATGTTCTACTGTAGTATTACCAATTGTCGTAGTAGATCCAAAAGCAGCTCTTTCTACTGATGCTGATACTATTTGAACTCCTCCAGCATATAGATAAGCATATGAAGATGTATGGTTTGCAAAAACCTGAACACCTGTTGTATTAATCTTTAATTTTTCATTTGATGTTGTGTGCCCTGTACCATCATACAGATATGTTGTTGTACCAAATTGTACTAACTTTATAGCAGCCGCAGCATTCCATAATCCCATACCGTTGGAGTCAAGTACAACCTGTGTCTCCATTGTGTCTATAGCTGCTTGAGCTGTTGCTGCGTTTGCTATTGCGGATCCTGCAGATGAGGATGCCTGATTTCCAGTTGCCTGGGATGCAGAAACACTTGTTTCAAATGATGATGAAACAGATGTTAGATTAGTTGCATTTGTATTTATATTTGTTTGTAGTGAGCTGCCTGATGCATTTAACTCAGAACGTGATGTATTAACTGCAGCTGTTTGTGCTGCGCTAGATGATGTTGATGCGTGTGCTGAAGCACTTAATACAGAGTTTGTTGCAGCAGTATTAACATCTCCCTGCGTTGCAAATCCAGAGCCTCCTGTAATTGTTATTGATCCTTCAATTGATAGATTACTTCCATCCCATGATAGTTTATCACCAAGACTAAACTTACTACCTGAATCTAAATAAAATCCTGTATTTGAATTGCCATGCGTTCCTGCACCCGTAAAGAGTTTATTATCTCCCATTTGAATATTACCAATAGATCCGGATGTAGCAACAATCTTGCCTTGTAAGAAAACATTTTCTGCATAAAGTCCAAATCCAGCTGCATTTGGATTTGTTCCATGAAGCATTGTTTGACTTAAACCACTTAAATCACCTAATCTTGTTTTTAGATCAACATCATAAATACCGCTTCCTGTTCTTTCAACAATATCCATATATGGTGTTGTTGTATCATTTGGATTTGCATTTAATCTCATAAATCCAGTGCCAAGTTTTCCAGTTGACACTATAACCTGTGAACCAGAATATGATTGTGCTGCACCTGGTGTATCGCCTAATGAACCAGAATCTCCTGATACTCCACTTCCAAGTGCCCTAGAGACATACAAATATCCAGAAAAATCAGTTTCACTGCTACTATCAGTCCTAGAAGCAGATATAACTTTTACATATTCTGTTGCAAATCCTGTTGAATGTACCTTTTTTAACGATAATATTTCATTTTCTACAAATCCTGTAACATTCACAACTGACATTGTTGTTTGTGCAGCTGTATGCAATCCATTTGTTGCTATTGCAGAACCTGTTAATACTGTTGAATTTGCAACATATAATTGTCCACCGACTGCATTAACACTTTCTTTCTCAAATACAGCAGTTGATAATGTTCCTCTAATTGTTATATTTTGAAATTCTGCAGTTCCGTTATCTATTGCTGAAATTCTCCAGCCTGAAAGGCCAGAGGCAAAGTTTGCTGTCTCCATATCTCCAGTATTTCTCAATATAAGATTTGAACCAGATATAAAATTAGAACCAATATCCCATCCACCAACTTCACCACTAGTTGCTGTTATCTTGCCAGTAATCTGTGCTGCTGATGCAGTAATTTGTCCTGATGATTTTAGTCTTAAATTAGAATTTGAAGATTTTATTTCAGCTGAGTCTACAGTAAAGTTAGCTATTGTTCCGGCTGTATTTGCTGTTATTGTGTTTGCAACTATATCACCTGTTATCTTGGCATTTGATGCTGTTATTTGTCCTGATGATTTTAGTCTTAAATTATTATTGGACGATTTTATCTCTGTAGCTGAAAGTTCAAATCCACCAATTGTTCCACCTGTAAATAAAACTAATGAACCAGTAATTTGACCACTGTGTTTTACATTAAATTCATTCGAACCACCTGCTGTAAAAGCATATGTTTGTCCCGTAGGGTGAACCCCAATACCCGTTGAAGTTATGCCAGTACTTGCTACTGTGAATCCGGCAATTTTCCCACCAGTGAATAATACAGTTGATCCTGTAATTTGGCCTGAGCCGCTTAATATTAAAGAACCATCTGTGCTTGAAATTGCTGCTGCACTAAGATTAAAACCTGATAATTGTTGTGTAGTTTTACCAATGTATAAAATATTTTCATACGTGTTAGCTGTTTTATTTTTTATTACTTGGATTCCGTAATCATCAGCTGAGTGTAAGGTAGATGTATTACTTAACTCACCAATTCTAATTATTTTTACGTCTCCAGCAGAAGTATCATCGTCATCTCTGTATATGTGTAAACCTTGCTGAATATTTTGAGCATTAGAAGAAGTGACCGATAAGTAAATTCTGGACGTAGCAGGTGTGCCGTGATTGGCTAATGGTTTACTAATATACTCATCACTTATTTCCCAACCTGCAATTGAACCTCCTGATGCTGTTATCTCACCTACAGTTGATACTTGAAATTTTGATGCAGAAATCTCACCACCATCAAGTTTAAATATTGGTGCGCCACCAGTTCCACTATCTGCATCTAAATTAATTTGGTTACTAGTACCAAGTGACATAGATGCTTGTGTACTAGACAACTCAAAGCCAGTGGCATCAATATTAAGTGTTGTTACGTTAACACTCAAATCACTACCAGTAATTGTGAATGAATTATTTATAAAATTAATATTGCCGTCACTGTCACCTAATCTAAATTCGCCTGAAGATGAGAAAAATATTCCATTGCCTGACGTTAATGTTGGATTTGTTCCTAACTGTAATGTTCCAACGGTAGAATCAATATCAAATTTATCTGTGTCTAGTATAAGTGACGGTGCTGCTATTTCAACTGCAGAGCCTGATATTAGTGCAGCTGATGCTGTAATTTGTCCTGTCTGCTTTAACCTTAACTTAGAATTTGAAGATTTTATTTCAGCTGTGTCTATCTCAAAATTTGCAATTGTTCCAGCAGTATTTGCTGTTATTGTATTTGCTACTATATCACCTGTTATTTTAGCAGCTGAAGCTGTTATTTGTCCTGATGATTTTAATACTAAATTTGAGGATGCATCATTTATTTGTGTTGACGTAACTGAAAATCCTGCAATTTTTGATGCACCTTGTATTAATGCTGCTGATGCTGTTATTTCACCTGTGCTTCTTAATATTAAATTTGAATTAGATGATGATATTGCAGCAGAGTCTATATTAAATCCAGCTATAGTACCAGCTGTGTTTGCTATGATTTTATTAGCAGTTATATCACCTATAATATTTGCTGCAGATGCTGTAATATCTCCTGATGCTTTTACGTTAAAATTGGATGATGATATAAAAAATTGATTTCCAGTCGCTGATCCACTCATGTAAAAACCAGTACCTCGTAATGCATTATCATCTACATGAAAACTTCCAATTGATGCTGATACAAATCTTGCGTATCCTTGTGAGTTTATCTGTGATAGAAAAGGTCCTGCTGCAGGTGTTGCAATACTATTTGCTGATAGATCGCCCAATATTGTTGCACTATTACCAATTGTTACAGATCCAGTTATAACACCTGTTCCATTAAAGAGATAGTCAGATGCTGTCATTTCCCCTGTTGCTTTGACATTAAATGGTGCACTACTACTTGCTGCCAAAGAAGTTGCTCCAGCAAAAAATCTAGAATCTCCAACTGAAGATATGCCAGTAAATTTACCGCTTGTTGTTGCTGATAATGATCCAGGATTAATATTCCAATCTGCAATTAATCCTTGAGATGAAGTTAATACACCTTCTATTTTTGCGCCACTGGCAATAAGCACTCCAGAAGATGAAACAGCAAAATCACTACCAAATCTTATATAATATCCTCCAGGAGTAAAGTCTATATAATATCCATTTGTCGGATTAGAATCAGGACCTGCATCTGATTTATATAATGCAGCACCAACAGCGTCCAATGTTGCGTTACTACCACTTAATTTTCCATCTACAATATTCCAATTACCAATATATCCTTCAGTGGCTGTAATAGAACCTGAGATAGTTACATCACCGCTAGATGATAAATGAAATGCTGATGAGCTTATTTCAATTATGCCACCTGATCCAGATATAAACTGTGTATTTGAACTACCAACATAAAAAGCGTCTGCAACAACTTCAAATCTTGAAGGTTTTGTACTAAACCTAAAACTACCTGATTCACCTACTAATTCTAAACCAACTCCAGCATAACTATCACCTGAATCTGGTAATACAGATCCACTATAAATCATCCATCCACTATGCGCATTATCAGCTGAAGCACTGGTAAATCCCCTATACTGTACTGATCTTATAAATCCTGAGCTTGATGCTCCTGAACCGCCTGTTTCTGGGAGCGTTGATGTGACACCTCCCATTTGAATACCGCTACCTGTTGTATCACCACCTATAAATAATGAACCTGCAATAGTATTGTCATTTCCAGCTATTACTAAATTTTCACCCTGAAACTCTACACCAGCAGGCGTTTCATTCATTGTCGTTATAACAGTTTGAGCTTTATTATTATTTACGTCATAAAATTCAACAGCAAAATCTAGATTATCAGGTCTCTCTGCCAATGGTGGAATTGGTGCAACCAACTTAACAATTTCAGGCGAAAAATTTGTTTCTGAAGCTGGTCTTATTGATAGGTCTGCAACATGCCAGTGACCACCTGTAAACCTTATTTGTAATACACCTGTCCCTGAACGATCAGGCGTGAATGTTGCACTAAATTTTGGATCATTTGCACCTAAAATTTGCCCTATTGAATTTTCATATTCTACCTTACCAAGTGGTTTTCCATAATTGTACTGTGGAAAATTATTTGACATATTAAACGCAGAGCCTGACATGTGGAATACTGCTTTAATTGTCTCTTGGCTTCCTAATGAATTATCAGCAATCAGTTTTCCGCTTACAATATATTCGTTGCCTGATATAAAACTTGAAGAATATTGCGGCTTTAATTGAACTTTAATCCAAGTTGTATCTGAATCTGCTAACATATCAACGCCTGATCCGGAGACATATAATGAATTAGCCATATATTCAGGATCTGATGCTGTTTGTATTGATATTGTACTTCCTACTCCGCCTGTTCCTCCTGTTACATCATAATAACTTGTAACAACAGAGTCTGCCCTAAAAAATCCCAGTCTATCTGTTCCTGTCGTACTATTTGGATTTATTAATAATTCTGGTGATTCTATTGGCGTATCAGCAATTTTTATCCAGTTACCATACGGGCCATTATTTTTAGAATACACAGCAAGCCTATGTACATCACCCGAGAACGTCCTCATTGTGTGTACTGTTAATTCTGCAAATGATTTAAAGTCAATGCTGCTGGTTGTAAAAGTTCTAAACGCAGGATAATCTATTGAATATGAACTATTATCAGTTGATGATATTTCAAACTGTCCGCTTGAAGAATTAAACAAACCAAATGGTTTTTGTACTGATATAATATTTTTGTTTAAGACTTCAACAATTGATGCTGAATATGGTGTTACTGCATGATAACTTTCTGTTGGGAATGACGGTGCTGCATTCGCACTATTTATTGTTATTGTTCCTCCTTGCATTGAAGAAGAAAATATTGCATTTGAAATTTGAAATGTATATTTTTCGCCTATTTCTGATGTTAAATTTCCAATAGGCGATGCACCATAATTTTGATCTGTATAGTTTAGAACTTCACCGTAAGTTGCATCATCAACTGTAAATGACCTTCCTTCAGTATTTGATACTGGGATCCCTTTTACTGTTCCTGCTGTTTGTGTTAATGATCCTGATGTCTCTTCAGATACAGTTAGTTTTGCACGGAAAACTTCTTTTACAGATACTTTAGGTCTTTTATAAAATCTTATTGGCCTTGTGTTCGGAATGTCTTTATTAATAATAAAAGGCCTTGTATACTTGACATTGTATACACCAATAAATTCATCAGGTATATCAATTTCAACTTTATCAGGATCTATCTCACCCAGCATCGTTAGGCTTGCAGCACCTTCAGATACGTCTTGATATATCTCTATTGATACACGAACACCGTTGCCCTCTTCATAGAGATAAACTGGCTCTATATAAATTGGGTTTCCCTGATTATCTAAAATTTCTATTTTTATTGAGACATTGTCTCTTAAATATTGTGAGCCTAAAAGAAGAAATGATGATCTACCAGTTGGAACTTCTTCAGGAAAATCAGAAACATTAAAGTACTCAGATACTGTTCCATTCTCTTGGATGAATGTATCTACAGCATTTAAATTTTGAAATTTTACAGATTTTTGCTTCACAGGCACGATAGATTCTCTTTTGTTAATAATTATTTGAAAACTAAAAATTAATGCAAGTTATATAAGTTTTATATATTTATTATACACAAGGAGTAAGCTCGTGAATAACATAAAAAGAACACGTATGTGTGTTTATTTAGATATTGATTTATCAGATTGGATTAAAAAGAACGCGATTAGCGAATATAGAAGTTTTAGTTCGTTCCTAAACAAGTTGATGCTTGATCACAGGAACAAAATTGAAAGCGCTACAAAAATGAATACGCTAAAGAGTGAAGTCAAAAATTGATTTTACTATAGCCCTCATCATCTTGTATTTCTAAAAGTGTATCTGTAAAGTCTCTCATTGTATCTATATGAGAAATTATAAGAGAGAACTGGTATACTGATTTTAAGTATTGAAATAATTGATGCACTGAATTTAAATTATCACTATCCATAGTTCCCCAACCCTCATCAATTGCTAAGAAATTAGGTCTTGGAAGATTTGAAATATTTGTAAGTGCAACACGAATTGCCAATGTTGAAATAAATTTTTCCATACCTGATGCCATTTCTAGCGGCCAAGATTTATCATCGTCATATGCAATATAATTATTTATATTTTTTCCGTCCATATCAAATATAATTTGGAAATCTACAATTTGTGATAGAATATTATTTACTTCTGATTCTACATTTGTTAGAACTTTTGACATTAGAGAATATCCAACACCATTTTTATCTACAGCAATTAAATAATATTTGTATGCCTCATATTTGTCTTCTAAGTCTTTTACTTGGTCAATGACAGACATAATTTCAGATTTTTTCGCCTCTAATGCAGATTTCTTTCCAATGTACTGATTAATATCACCATTTACAGCTTTTATTTCTGTATCAATTACAGATTCCGACTTTTTATTTTCTTCAATTTTAATTTGAATCCTATTGTTATATGATATGTCTTTTTGATATGACTTACTTCTTTTAATTTCTTCCTTAATTGACTTTTTTAATGTTTCCATTCCTGTGCTTGATGATTGTATATCACCAATTTTTGCAGTATTATCATTATAATTTCTATCTTCAATTGATAACTGATCCTTTAAGCTAATAAATTCTGTATGTGATTCTGGAACATCTGAATGTATTTGTAATTTATTCTCTAGCGTCTTTAGTTGCATTACAACTTCAGCTGCACGTTTTTTATCTTCCTCTAAGCCTTCTTTTGTTTTTATTGCATCCTTAACAAAAATATTATTCATACAATATTCACAATCATCATCGTATGTTAGATCACCAAGTTTTTTAATTTTATCTAACTTATTTTTTACCTCTATCTTTAGTGCATCAACTTCAGCCTTTGCATTATTTTTACTTTTAACAAGTAGGTTATATTCATTTATTCGTGATTCAATATCTTTATATTTTTCTGAATTTAATCTGTTTGTTAAAATAACCTTATTATTCTTTGCCTCTTCTGTTTCTTTTTTTATTTTTACAAGTCTTTCATTTAATTGTTCAATAAGAGTATCTTGATTTTTTAATTCATCCTCAAGAACATCTGGTGTCTTAATTGTCGGATCAACAGGCCTTAAAGTTGTTGTTAAATCTAAAACTTTATTTTTAAATTTATCTCTTTCTTTTTCTTTTTTTGCAAGTGACTTCTCAAGTTTTTCTATAACAGATGCAACTTGATCTACTTCATGTTCAATATCATTAATTTGTTGATCATAATCGACATCTAAAAAATTCTTTAACATTGAATGTAAACCGCTAGATTCCTCTTTAGCTAGTTTATACAATTGATCAAATACAGATAAGCCTAAAAATTTTCCTAATATTTCTTTCTTTTCAGTTTGATTCTGTTCTAAAAATACTGATGAATTATTTTGTGCTGAGAAACTGGTCATTATAAAATCATCATAAGTTCCTAATAATTTTCTTATATTTTTATTTGTTGAGTTTCTTTGATCACCATTTAATGAAAAATTAGTTCCATCAGATTCTACTCTATAAAAATCAACATCAACTCTTGTTGTACCGTGTTTTAAGACTCTTCCTTTTCGTTCTATAACATAAGAATCATTTCCAATATCAAATTCTAATTTACAACTAAAGTTTGATTTTGCATGATTCATAACATTTTCAGCTTTCCAAGCACGTGTTGACTTATCAAACAAACAGTATGTTAATGCATCTAATATACTAGATTTACCACTTGCATTTGGGCTAAATAAACCTACAATACCATTACACCGTTCAAAATCTATTACATTATCTTCACCGTAACTGAACATATTAGAAAATTCAAATCTTTTAGGCTTCCAGCTAATTCCTCTGGAAACATCATCTGCAACAATTTGACCGCTTAATTCAGTATTAATCTTTTTTACTTTTTCAATAATTTCATCTGTTGCTGTAGTATTTGTTTTTATAAAATCTTCAATCAATCCATTCTGAACATCAACATCTGTCACATCGCCAAAATCTATTATTGATGAATTTCCTGCGTCTACCCTGTAATTATCATCTCTTATTATTGAAACTTCTTTTAGATTGTGTCTGTGTCTTATTATTGTTAATGCTTTTTTGAGATCTGTTGGCGTTGTATTTTTTACTCTTATTCTTAGTCTAGCTTTTTTAGGAAGATCAGTTACTTTTGGCACCAATCCACCATCAATATCTAATGTATAGTAACCATATTCATTTTCAATTTCTTTGTGTGTAAATGTTCTATCTTTAACATTCCAAACTGATACACCATGCCCTTTAACAGTTTCTCCGTGATTCTGTTGTACCAATGAGCCACAATATCTAACAATTGGCTTAGTAACTTTTCCTGCTTTATATTCTTGCATTGTTTGCATTTTGTGAATATCACCAAGTAATACCATATCATAGCCATCAAAATCTTTTAATTTTACTGCACTTGGTAGATTAAATCCTAAATCAGTTTGTGATTTATCAACTGTTCCGTGAAATAATAATGCCTTTGTTTTAGATTTTATTTCTTTTGGATCTGGTAAATTTATTTCGTTATCTCTTACTTCTAAGACAGCAAATCCTACATCACCGACATAATATACACCTGTCTCATTTAAGTAATGTAAATTCTCATTCTTAATATTATCTACAATTGGCTGTAAAACATCTAATCGCGATCTATTATTTAAATTGCAATCATGATTTCCAGCAATAAGCAATGTTGGGCATAATTCAGATAAGCGCTTAAACAATCTAGAAAGTTGATCTACTAACTCTGGTGACATATCAGTTTTACTGTGAGCAATATCACCACCAATATAAATTACTGCATCTTCTGTATCCTGTGATATGAACTTATATAGATTTTCAAATACTTGTTCGTACTCTTTGTGACGTTTTAAATTTCTAATCTGTATATCACTGATGTGGTATATCTTTTTTAGTTTATCGAATTTTGTTTTTATTTTCATATAAGTCTTTGCCTGATTAAATCATACTCATTTACATTTTGTTTACATGACATAAGATCTAACATTTTTTTATATCCTATATCTGATGGGTCTCCTTCATCTAATACAACGCGTGATACATTAATATTATGTTTCATTAATCTTTCACACACTGACATCATCGTTTTATTTGCATCTGAATCTAATATTATCACAACTTCAGAGACCTTTTTGTTAATTAATTTTTTTAATAATACATCTTGAACTGTTTTACCTAATAATGGAACTGCATTTCTTTTGATTGCCATTGCATCAAAAACACCTTCACATAAAATAACAGGCATATTCCAGTTAATATAAAGATCAAATATAACTGTATTTTTTGGAGCAGGTGGATTTTTATATTTTAATTTTCTGTTATAAAAATCTCTTGCAATAAAATAGTTTAAAACTCTATTTGAATCATATGAGGGTACAATAATTCTATCTCTGTATTCACCTTGTGTACAATATCCGATGTTATATTTTATAATATCATTATCTGTAATGCCTCTTTCATGAAGATATTTCATAGCGTGCAAATATGTGATCCCTTCTGATTCAATTGCTAATGATTTAAATTCTTCTGGTAGTCTGACAACAACATCGCGCGTTTCTTTTGTAGAATATTTCGTATTTTTGTATATTGTATTTAATTCACTTACAGCAGCTTTTGATGCATTTAATTTTTTAAATAAAGACCATATTATTCTACCTTTTGCATCACAAACCCAGCAATGCCAATACTGTGTTTTGACATTTATTTGTAATTTCTTCTTATGATGCTTACAGAAAGGACAATGATACATTAGCTCATCATCTCTCCCACTGGAACCCTTTGTTCCTATAACAGTGTTAAGTAAGCTTAGTAACCTATTCTTTATTTCCATCTAATAAATCTAAAAAATCTGTTAGTTCTAAAGCAGCATAGATTTTTGTTTTGTTTCTCTTAAATATAAGTAATGGTGTTAGGCCTTCGCTGTTATCTTCAGCCTGTTTAAGACAATTCCAGATATTAATTGATTCTTGGTTTTTACACTCAATTGCAAATGGAAACTGTTTTTTTGCAGCAGGAGAGAGTTGGACGTCCATACCGTGTTCACCCATAGTAGTAGACTTGAAATCTCCTTCTTCTAAGACGTCCCTGTATTTTTCTCTCAGTAGTTCTGTAACTTTATTTTGAAGCCTCTTTCCTTTAGCTTTTGCGCTTCTTGGTCGCATTCAAAATCCTTTTATTTTAGTTTTAGTAAAGATGTTTAAGATTTTAGTTTATTTTTATTATTCTTAATAGCTTTAGCTATAGTAGTTATTAGCATTTGATTCATAACAAATAAGACAGATTAGACACTCTTATCTAAAAGTATAAGCCTTATTTTGGTCAAAACTAAAACCTTGAACATGTTCATTAATATATATAAAGTAAATTATCTAAAATTCAATTTTTTTAGCCATTTTCTAGCATGTTTTTCTGCAAACTTCTCTGCTCTCTTTTCGAAAGGATTATCCCAGTAAAAATCCCTGCCAAGATCAACTTGTTTTTGGCCGGCAATAGTGTAATACCATTCATACTTCGATGCACCTAACTTATAACGCATCTTTACATGATCTATTTCATGTAATGTAGTTTCAATAAAATCTAGCATACTCTTAGGATTAGGATCTAAATTTATAATATCTCTCTCCCAGTCATAATCAGCTTTATTTCCTGAGCCAGATTTAAATTTTAATTTTGATCTAACATTGTATGCTAATGCAATCTGTATTGCAGTCTTTAATAAAACATCTTTTTTAAATTTAGCTTCTTTCACTATTTCACGAGAATAATTTATTATCTTAACAGGTATATTGAAACCAAATGCCAGTCCCATCATAAGTCTAGAATTCCCAGCTAAAAGATACAAATCATTATTTTTATCTCTTACAACCAGCGGCGGAGGTAACTTTTCTAAATTTCCAAATGCGTAGAATAAACGCCTATAGTTCTTATCATACTCTTTCATCAACCTCAAGGTTCGAAGCATTCGAGCCTTCTGGGTAGGTTCTGTTAGTATTTCTCCTGCATCTGAGTTATATAACGATTTTAATTCTTTGACATCAAGTAATTCTAATTTGGAATCCTTAATCCAGTATTCCATATCCTCTCTGTCACCAAACATCCCAGGTAACGCTTTCTTTGTTGGAGGATTATCAAAATACTCATCAGTTTCAGATCTTATTTCTTCTTCTGAATATTCCCTATAATGTCTATAGGGCTTTAAGCCACCATCCACCATGCCGCTGCTATCTCAACGAATAAATCAGTCCCTGTATTCCAGGCCCAACGTTCTTTTGTTCCGTAGGTTTCTTCTGTACCTTCAACTATGTATTCAAAGATTTCCCACGCAATGCCGATAATAACAACCCACATTACTGCCCAAAAGTCTGAAGCTCCTAGCCATTGTGCGACTTTAGCGATGAATAGTCCAGCAGCTAAGTGATATGACGTCCAACCGTCTAATGCACCTATATTAACTTGCCATTGATAGAATTTTGCTAGAGGGTTATTCATTTTTCTTCTTCTTCCATTTAGATTTCCATTTGCCCCAACCGCCTTTTTTGCCTTTTGAAGCTTTACCTTTTTTCTTATCTTTCTTCTTTTTCTTTTTTATTTCTTCCATACCTGCACTAGCGCTGTTATCAGCTTGCAATGTCGGCACAGTTCCAAATAAAATAAAAGCAGAAAGTAACACTTTAAGAAAATGTCTCATTGTTTTACCTTTCGTATTATTTACTTCCAAATACTTTTGAGAAAAAACCTTTTTTCTTTTTCTTACCTTTTTCAGCAAGTTTTTTACCTTTTTTCTTCTTTTTCTTTACTTCTTCCATGCCAGCTTTATTGCTCATATCAGCTGCGCTTACAGTTGGTACTGCAGCAAATAATATTACAGCAGAAAGAAATAATTTTAATAGATTTTTCATAGGATTGTCTCCATTTGTTTGTCAATAGCACCGATTATGCTTTTGAAATCTTTGTATGCCTTTTTATAAATTCCTGGTTTTTCTCTATCCAAGCCTGCAAGTAGACGTTTAAAATTTGTAACCATATTACTCCCATAGAGTTTAAGCATCATGATGCGACGCTTATCTTCATCCATTTCGCGAATTTTGCGAATTGCCTCTTGCTTTGTCATTATCTATTGTAATAATTATTGAGAATCTTGTGTGCAACTCTAGCATCAAATTTACCCTGGCGATTTAGTGCTTTTTTGAGTGCATCTGTAAATGCATGCTTCAATCCTGGAGCATTAAAACTAGATAGTTTTCTATCTATCATGATTAGTGCATCCTCTATATCTTCTATTGTAGATTTTAGACCACCATGCAATTTATCAGCAGCCTTCATATCATCATCAGCTGGAGATTCGCTAAGTATATCTTTTAATTTAATCATATCTTTATCCCATGTTTTTTAATTTTTGCATGCAGTCCAGCCATCCAACTATGTGCAATTTTGTGAACATCTGCTTTTGCTGTATACTGCATTAAAAGTTTGATGATCATGTCATCTACTTTGCCCAACTTTTTAAACAGATCAGCATCAGGACCTTCATTTACAGATTTGTTTTCTACAAATAATATTTCTTTTAGTTTTATCATTTTATTGGCTTCCTTATCGGCTTTAAGCCTTTACTTTTTGCGTGTCTAAGAATAGCTTTTTGGCTAAGGCCTGTATATTTATCTAGCCATTCATCACTTGACATCACATCAAATATACTAACAATGAAATCATTAACTTGCTGTTTGATTTTGTCTGCTGTATTATGAGGATCTTTTTTATTTCCGTGTTGTTTCCATAGCTGCCATTCTACTTCATCAAAAAAGTCTTCTTCTCTAGCATTATCACCCATTCCATACCAATAATTTTTAGGCTTAAAATTCTTACCAGATGTTTTCATCCTTGTAAGACCTGTTGAAGTTATACCTTCTGGTAATAAATCTTTTAATTTAATCATTACTTACACCCACAACTACAATTACAATCACAATTTTTACAGTTACACATTAGTTTCCTCCCTTAAATAATCTATCATATTCTTTTCTTTCAGCAGGTGAGAGTTTTTCGCCTATCGAACTTAATGCGTCCCATAAGCTTAAATAATGATGATCATTACCAATATAAAATTTTGGCTTGTAGCCCCTTTCAGCAGTCTTTAAATCTAGATCTGCATCTTCCCAAGCTTTCTTAATTTTCATAGCATCTGATTTAGAAAATGCTTGTCCCCAGATATTCGTCATGTTAGAAGACGATACACCATAGCTATAAACTTTAACTTCCATATTTGGGTGTCCTCCTAGACCTCTCCAAACTCTTCCTGGTTTAAAGCCCAGCTTAGATCCAGCTTTCTTATAGTACTTCATTACAAAAGCTTTTTGTTCTTTATTCATAGCATCAGATTCATTAAGCACAACCCTAATACCTTCTTTGATAATTTTTCTTAACTGTGATTTTTTGATCTTCATTTTATTTTACCTTTTTTAAAAGTTTATGAGATGCCTTAAGTGCATTTTTTGATGCCCTAACTTTTTTGAATGCATCACCAGCTTGATTACTGTTTACAACATCCATTAATTTTTCAACATCATTAATTGCATGATGCAATGTGTTTACTAGTGGGCTTGCAACCTCTCCTAATTTTATATCTAAATCTTTCTTTTTAAAATCTTTTAAATTTTTAACAACCGTACTCATCTGTCCATATTTACCAACCAAGAATCCTTTAGCAGATACACCTAACTCAATTTTACCATCTTTCCAGACATAAAAAGGGAGAACAGCCTTACCCTCGGCTGACTTTACCCAGTAAAAACATCCATAAATTGCCTTTGTAAATCCTCTTTTCATCTCTTGATGTTTTATAATTTTAATGCCGGCTTTTTTAAGTGCAGCATCTAGAAAGCCTTTTATAGCTAATTTAGCTTGTGACGGCTCTTCTGGCTTAGGCGCCTCATTTATAGATTCACCCATTACCCAGCCATCTTTATCTTTAAGATTTCTAAATTTTTCACCCATCTTAAGTAGATCCATTATATTTCTCATTTGGCTCATATGTCCATTAAGCATTGGTCTTCCAATCTTCTCTCTAATTGCATTTGCCCATGCCCTTTTATTCTTATCAGGAACAACTTTATGTTTTTTCATAAATTTTACAAGATCCTGATAGTGCTCTACAAATGCGCCAAGATTAAGATCATAATTTCTTTCCCAAGAATTATCTGTTCCAAAATCTTTGTATGGGTGAAGATCTTCGTTTATATTCTCATTTGCATTCTTCATCATTTGAGCAATCTTAATTAGTTTGTCTCTATCTGATTTTGATATACCTTTGAGCTGTCTATCTTTTGCAATCTTTTTTAATGTATCACCATACGCTTTTGTTGATTCTACTTTTGCACCACCGCCATATAAATCTGAATATTTTTGTGCTGCTGATTTTTCTTGGCTCTTGGGAGCTTCTTTCTTTTTTGGCTCATCTTTCTTTTTGAATTTATCTTTTATTCTCTGAAATATTCCTTTTGCTTTATTATGTGCAGATGGGTCTTTTTTAGCATAACTTTTCTGTCTTGCAGTATTAACAGAAACCTTTTTGCCCTGAGCATTTTGTACAGCAATTCGTGCTGCTGTTGCTATAACTGCAGGATTTTCTTTTAACATAGCTTCATTTTTTGCTTTATAATTGTTATCTATATAATCGTAAAATTCTTTTTTCTTATCGTTATCTAAATCTGCCGGAGATTTTACACCAAACTTAGACAAAGCAGACTTAAAAAAATTTTGATAGGCTTCACCATCTTCCTCATTAAATCTACTCATATGCTCTATAATTTTTGCATTAATCGACATCACAGTCTCCGTGGTTTTTTATAAATATTAAGTTTTTACCAAAATATTATTTTTTTTGATTTCTACTAACTAGCGCATCTGATACTTGTGCACTAAGTACAGATTGTATTGTAAAATAAAGTGATGGGTTCCTTCTTAATAACTCTTTGAATTCATGTTGCTTCCAAACTAAACATTCTGTATCATGTTTAACAATACATGTCGCAGTTGCTGGCTTCTCTGTAAGAAATGACATCTCACCAACAAATTGACCATCTTTTAGTTCTGCAACTTTCTTTCCCTTCACTGCTACGTCAACAGTTCCATTATAAATTAATACAAGATCGGGCACTAGTGCACCTTGTCTTGTAATCTTTTCACCTGATTTGAACTGTTGCCATTGTGCAATCTTGCTAATCTTCAAGTACTCTACAGGTGTCATCTCACTAAATAATGTTTCATACAACTCGCTATCTTTATCGTCCATCTTTACAGGACGTTTTTCATAAATGATAATTGCTATGTGATAGAGGTTTACTCCAACAAATACAATATTCCATCCTATTGGTAACCACATAGGATCAACAGGGATAAAATAATTATAAAATATAGAAAACGCGCTAGCTAATACTGACAGAACTCTTAGATATAAAATATCCTTGACTAAAAATGAAAAGGCAATCAGTCCAAAAGCTAAGTGTCCTGCTATTGTTGCTATGTTCATTAGTCATCAGCGTGTTCTAGTAATTTGACATCATCCTCTGCATTATTAAACCAAAAGTCAATTACTTTAGCAAATGATCCAACGAAACCGCCTAACATTAATAGTAAGATTTCTTTCCATCCACCTACAACATCAACACCATTGCTCATAAAATAAATCATAAGTGATAGTATAGCAGCGAATAATGAGACAACAACAATACTGATTAACCATTTTTTGTTTTGTCTAAACTTTATTATGTCTACTAACTGTTGATTAATAGCATGCTTTTGATCCTGTATGTGAAAGTCATCTTCTTTTTTGCTTGAGCTTTTCGAAAGTTTATCTACTGGCATCTTATTATCCTCATTTACATTCAGCAACTGAAGCCTTTCTGTATTCAGTTACTAGTTTCTTAATTTCACCAATAGCCTTACGAGCTCTTCCAGCTGCAGCCTTAACGCCTTTTTCTGAAAACTTATGGTGATTTTCATCAAAAATATTCCACTGTTCTTTTATTTGAACATATAATTCCTTACTTGACATTTCTATCTCCTATTTGATATAATCATCATCATGTTTTAAATAACCAAACCAGCCACCAAATTTTGCAGATGCATTTCTTGCAACATCTTCAAAATCTTTAAATGTATTCCATAACACATCATGACTGACTGGTGCACCTCCGTGCATTTTCTTAAAATCTTTTGCAATCTCTTGCAGTAATTTAACTGCCTTATTACACTTCATTTCTAATTTTTTAACATCACGCTTATTTGCTGCGTAATCTTTTGGATCCCACGCTTCTGATAATTCTAAAAATTTACTTAATTTCATTTTAATTCTCTCTCAGCATCAGTTATAGCTGGCGGCTGCCAATGATATTCTTGTCTCTCTGGCCAACCAATCATTTCACCTGTCCTTCCATTGATTATTTGAAATTTTGGCACCTTACCAGATAATATTATTTTCATAGCTTTTGCCATAGCAGCTTTAAGTTCTTTCTTAGATTTTGCATGAACGTGTCCGTACTTGTCGACTTCTTCACCTATATTTACGGATTCTTTAATTTTCTTTCCACCTTTTGTTTTTAACAAATAATGATCCAATTGTTTTTGATCAAAAGAAGCCCATCCAGGTGGAAATTTCTTCACTGTCCAAGTCATCTTATTAAAATCAGGTTTTCCTTTTATACGATTTCTGCTTAAATGAGCATCTAACTCATCCATGTCTTTGTTAGTAAATCCTTTAAATTGATAAGCAGGGTATGAGCGTGCGGCTATTTCACTTACGGATTCTTTTATACCTTTACCGCCCATTTGTTTATAAAGTTTAATTAAGTTAGATAAGTGTTCCTCATCTCTGGCATTAGTAACTCTACCTTGTTTCTCAATTTTCTTTTGAAACATTTTAATAGCATCTTTGAGTTTATTCAATTCCATACCAGCTTCATTTACGGATTCATTAGCTTCTGGATAAAATCTATCTAATTGATCCCACCATTTTTTAAATGCCCTGATTGCTTTTTGGTTTCCATGTTTCTGAAGTGCCTTACTCATTTGTACTAGGGCATCGTGTGTCTTATCATATGCTTTATCAATATTTTCATTTGCCATACGAAGTGCAGCTTGAACTTTAGTATGTTTAGACATACCAGGAAAGAACTTCTCAATAGCCTTTACAGCACCAGTCATATTGCCAGACATTTTCTTAGCTATCTTAATTGCTTTATCAACTTTTGCCTTTGGAAACAATGAGTCAAGAAATTCTCCTTTTTTCTCATTTACTGATTCAAATTTTTTCATAATCTTTCTCACTTTTTTGTTACCTTGTAAATCTCTCCAAATATCTGGCTTATATTTTCTCATATACATAAGATATTTGTACATATCCCTATCAGACATTTTAGCTTCTTTCATCTTAGTTTCCTCAAAATCATCCTGATTCTGTTTATCCTTTCACGTCTCATTCTTCTTTTTCTTTTCCCACTTCTTAGCCATTTCTGGCTCATTAGCGTGCATCCATCTTCTCTGCTTCTCAGATTTGAAAGGCATTACTTAGTGACCTTCTTAACTTTTTCAATTGAACGACCTGCAAAATAAGCTGCATATACTGTCATTAATAATGTTTGATAAACTGGCACGTATGCTGCACCAATTGTAAAATCTTCGCCACCAACTTGTAAGTTTCCATCAAAAATACTTAATACTGTAAATATCCCTGTTAAGAAAACTAATGTAAGCGGTCTTATATTTTTTGATAGCCAGCTGCCGTGTTTCATATCTGCTTCCCATCTCGCAGATACCTCAGCCTGAGCAGCTTGCTCAGCTTTAATTAGAACTTCTTTTAATGCTTGTTTTGCTGCAGCTTTTTCCTCACCTGATGTGTGTAAATCATCAATGATTTTTCCTACTGCTGGAAGTGTGTCGCCTCCCAGTAATCCTCCTACAGCTTTGCCTACTGTTGCTATTAAACTCATAACTATTCTCCTTTATAGCCTCTTTGCCCAGCTTAACACCTTATATAGTGAACCAGCTTCGCTTCTATTTCTTAATAATACGTCTGTTTCTTCAGAACCTTTGTGTTTGCTGTCAATGGCATCTTTTAAAGTTTTTATCATCATCTTTTTCATGCTAGATGTAACTTTAATTTTTTTATTTTTTCCCCATCTGTCAACGCTCTCAGCAGGCCCTGTGCCAACTGACATAAATCCGGGTTCTCCATACTGCGGCTTGAATTGGTATTCAATCTGTACTGCTCCACCTCTTCGTTCTTTTTCATATACAAAGTTAACCATGTAACCAATATGAGATTTTACATGATAAGCATCACCTACATTTATATCATTATCTGTTAATTGTTCAGATAATCTATTTTTCCATCTTCTATATTTTTGCCAATTTACCATTTTTTACAACTCCAGTATCTTGCTTTATGTTTTGGACCTGGGCTGTCACAATTATGTCTTGCCCTAAATGATTTCCTTCTTTCAGGATTTGATTTTTTAATTCTCATTCCTTTTGCACCAAAATTAACTTTAACAATATTTCCTTTGTCATTCTTAACATATACTTTAAATTTTGATTTTGAGTCAGGATCACCTTGCATCGGCTTATTTAATTTTACCTTACGCCCCTGATACTCAGCTTCTTCTATATTATTTAGCTCTATTGTATAGCCCAATGATTCATCCCATACATCATAAGATTCCGGAACGCAATTAGGAACTTTTCTACCATCTTTATCTTTCATTCCTATTTGTTTATAGCCCTTCCAGCAAGGGTCTTCTTTTAATATGTTTTTTAGCTTGATCAAAATTGATCTCCTGCTATTGCATCTTCAATTGCATCTTTTATATCATCAATACTGATATCGATCTCACCATCCATATCACCCTTCCAGGTATCTATCTTATCACCATTAATATATAGTGCAATAGACGGATAATTCCTCAGTCGTAATTTCTTACAAACTTTCTTAGCATCCTCAGACATGACCTGTAATACTTCAGCATCTTCATATCCTTTTATACCTTTAACATATTCCATGCCATCATTTTCAGCCCATTTAGATGTAAATACGACTACCATTACACCGTCACCCGTTTTTTCTTTAAAATTTTTATCAGTCACCTGACCACTTAGGACGCCGAGCATCGCCAAAGATAAAATTATTTTCCTCATAACAAACTCCTATTTGTCCCTCTTTCTTCGTTCAAGATCTTTTATGTCTTTTTGCAATTCTTTAATGGCTTCTTCTAACTCATCCATCTTATCAAATACATCATCCATGTCCTCTTGAAGCGAACCAACCTGATCTTTATACTGCTCGTAAGATCTTGGCCAATTATAGCCCTCAGGCCTAGAAGGATATTCTGCCTTATACAATGTTTCTAAACTAGGTAATTCTTTTGCTTCTTCAATTTCACCTATTAGCATATAATACATCCCAACAACAGACGCGATTGCAGTTCCTATTCCAATCATTGTCTGTACTGACATACTAAATTTTGTGTCTTCACTTAATTCTTTCACATTACTCCCCTCATTTCCGCTATCTACTTCTTCAATTTTTTCGGTTATCTCTTCTTGCTTCTTTTCATGACCGTTTCCGTGTTTTAATATTACATCAGTAATATCTTCTAGCGAACAAAAGCCTTTATCAACAAGTATCTCACCTAGCGTACGCTTATCACCTTTAACCTGAGCTTGTAACGCTTGATTCAATTGTCTTCGAGTAATAATATCCTCATCACATAACAATTTACCTATTTTAACGTCTCCATTCATTTAATATATGCCCTGATAAAAAGTAGCCTCAGGATCTGTGCCTACTTCTAAGTTGTCAAAAATAATTACACCGTGTTGCATTTCATTTCTATATGGATTGAAAAAATATCCATCAGCCATGCCGCTCACTAAACCATCCTCATACTTATCGATAGATGCCTGTGCAAATTCTGTGTAGTCCGATAAACCTACGATTTCTAATGTAATTCTTCCACTTGTAGTTTGTAACAATAATGAATCTATTTGTGTGCCACCTAAATATAGTTTTTCATCTATTGGTTGTTCTGCAAATGAGCCATCATTATCATACATGATTAAAGCATAGTGTTCTTTTTCTGGTGTGACTCTACCGTCTTCTCTTTGGAAGTGGAGCACAAATATCTTTTTTATTGAACCATCTTCTTGTACTGATGATGCTCCGTACGTAGTTATAGTCTCATAATATTCTCGAGCTATAATCTCACTACCGTTTACCCACATTCGAATATTTTCTTCCAGTGGTTCTTCAACTCTAGCATCTTCACAAGCAGGAAATATAAACATCGCTGTCAGTAACAGGCAACCAAAAAATGCATTAACTGTATAATATATTTCATCAACTATTTTCATGCTAGAATCTCCTCATAGGGTTATTTACGTTTTTATTCTTAGCCAGCCATTTTTTATGCTGCACAGAAGTTCTACCTTCCGTAGCCCATTTTTTATTTAATGCTGCTTTTTTACGTTTTCTATCTTTTGCTTTACTGTTTGGCATTTTAAAATCCTACAAACTGATAATTTATACCAAACTTAAAATCATATGCGGGACGGTCCCAATAATATAAATATTTTCCTTCAGCAAAAACGCCTAGATTGTCCTGAAGCTTAACACCGAAGATTGCACCAAAATCATAATCTTCCCATCCTCGCCAGTTTGGATCATTGAACTCAAAGTCTACTGGCTCATTATTAAGTTCTAAATGTCGCTTATAATTGTGTGCATTATGATAAGAATATTTATCGTGCCCAAAATGATAAGGCAATAAATTACCCCAAGCATGAATCCACCAATTATCAGAATAATGATAATAATCCATTCCGATCACTAATGATGTTTCTCTTTGGTATCCCAGGTCTTTCTTTAGACGACCCATATAATCCTCTAACATACCTGGAAAGTGATATAAGAAATATTCTCTATCCGTATAAGCAAATAGTTTTCCATTCTCATCTCTCCACAACCAATCAACTCCTACAAATCTACCATCATCATTCCAAAAAGGGCCTCCGCCTTCTATCTCTCTTAGCTCTCCAGTTTCAGGATCTATTTCATATAATTGAATATCTTGATCACCATTTAGATGATAATCTTCTGTAAACCAAGCATTGTCATCAATACCAAAAGCATCTTCAGCAAAATTCCACCAAGAACCTTTATACCAAGTTGTGTCAAGAATCATAGCATCAAATCCGTATACTGGATGTTGTCTGTGTTTGAATCCTATACTAATATTAATTCCGTCTTTAATTTCTTTCTTTAATCTTAAATCACCTTGACCGTAAGTTATTTGCTCTAGACCTAAATCTGTCCAGCCGACCTTAGCCACAGCCCAATCACCGATATATCTTATCCAATATTCTTGATTGAGATACTCATTACCCCACTGACGGCCTTGAGTGAACTTTAATAAATACTCCCAGCCTTTAACAGGTCCAAGTGTTGCCATCTCGTTAGCTGATTGCTCAGAACCATCATACCAAGTTCCACCATTTCCAGCGTTCTTGACACCTCGTTTTGGCTCATACTTAAATCTACCAATCTTTCTTAATCCAAAAGATTTTTGAAAATCTGGTTTTAATTCCCTGTCTGTTCTTGCTACTTCTAATTGTCCTGTACTCAGACCACCCACTATGGCAAATCTGTCATCTTGGTGTCGTGGAGCATTTAGACTGAAACTCGCATAAGCTGTGGAATACTTAAAGAATTTCCAAAGTTCGTTCTCCGCAAACAAAGATGAGACCGATATTAGGCCTATTACAATATATTTCTTTAACATCTGTTTTTCTCCTTAATATTAAATATCAAATCTCACGACAAAAGATAAAGCTAGTTCAGGATCATTTCTAACAGGACTAGCCAGTTTTGCAACTGCTAATAATTCATTAAAATCATTATACAGTCCAACTGTTGTCACATACGGCGCGAAAAATGAATGTGTTGCAAAATTTTGTACATCATACGCAGCAGTGTATGCTGATGATGTATTATACATTGTTTCAGCAGGACTTGGTAAGAAAGTTCTTAATTTTTGTACTGCTGAGTGTGTAACATAATTTTCTGTTTTTTGAGAATAGTAATAATTGCTACCAGTAGCAACGCTACCATTTATATTCATACTACCACTTCTACCTGCTGTTATGCTTATATTTCTTGTCCTATTGAATGTGTTTGGCGGTATTATACAAGTATACTCATGTTGTTGAATTGTTTTTGTAGAATCCCATTCTAGTTTCCATCCATTAGAGCCAGTGCCCTGACCAACAGAACCATAACTGCCAGTATCTGTTATCATAACTAAACCATTTGTATATGATACAACGCCAACAGAAGAGCCTGATCCATTTGCTGTTAGACTACCACTTAAGTAATTTGTTTCATAATCAGAATCATATAAATTTCCGTAGCCGTCATCTTTAATTTTTATCACACCGCTTGTAGAATAATCTGTTATTTCTACAGAGCCTGTCTTTATTTGCTCACCAAATAATCTTTGTGGTATACTAAAAACATTTACTTGATTATGTATTTTTCTTAAACCAAGTGTTTGCCAGTCAGGAACAGTATTACTTCCTGAAACTATACCACCACGTCCCCACGGCTTATAATACTGATCTAAAACCCATTGTGGTTGTGGTGTTGAATTATTTCTTGGATTGGGTGCTGTTGCATAATTAAAAAAATTATGATGTATTTGACTATATACAAGATAACCATAATTTGTATACGTTACACCGCCTGAAACAAATGATGATGTTGGTCCGGAATCCACAGATGCAGTTGCAAATGAATGCATTTGTGCATCAGTAGCCTTTGTACCTTGCATTGACATGACGCCTAAGTATGAAGTGTTGTCTACAGTATCATATTTTTGCGCCAAAAAACGCTTGTGTACAGTTATCGGAGTTACTGCTTTATCGTCTGAAGTTATATCTCTAAACATTCTATGCCCAGTTTAATATAAATATTCTATTTCTATAACTTTGCTCATTAATAAAAAAGCCCCTAATAGAAGGGGCTTAATTTAAGACGTTATGTCTTTAGAAGTCAAGTCTAACTTTAATAAGTGCTTCCCTGCTGCTAGATTTCAAGATAGGTTTTGAAAGTTTAGCAACAGCTAATAATTCATTTGCACCGTTATATAAACCAACAGTTGTGATATATGACTTTGGATCATTTCTAAAAGATGCGACCGTCAAATCACCATTACTGCCTGATGTGTATGTTGGATTTTGACTGTGGTTATATTGGTTATGTCTAACCCTACAGAAGTAATGAGTTGATTTAATCTGTTCCTCACGTCTTGCTGCAAAGTATGAACCACTGCTTATAGCATCAAAGAATGTAGAAGCATTATTACCAGCTGTATTAGATGCCGTATTATATCCGGACATTGAAATACCTGATGCGCCACCGTCATTAATTTTTGTTGAATCTAAAACAAGAATACCAGTTTCAGGATAAAATTTTCCAAATGAATGTGTTGCTGCAGATACAGCGCCAATGACTGCTGTTCCTGTCGCAATAGAACCTGATATTACATTAAATTCTCTTACCGTATTTCTTACGTTAGGATCAGAAGTTGCACCACTATCATCAATTAGATGAATTATTTTTCCGCCGCCTGGTTGTTGAAGACGTAGTTCCCAGTTGCCTGGATCCATTTTTTCTTTTAATCTACCCCTGTTCATGCTAACTGCCCATATAACATCTGTATCAGCGTCTGTTCCACCGCCTTGATAAGCACCAGCTTGGAATTTTTCAGTTCCTTGTGGTAGTAATAAATTTCTTAATTGTCTATAAATAGCTTTTGATGCTGCGTAATTAGAATCACCTGTTAGTGAACCACTTCCTGCATAGTGTCCGTAAGCCACTGAAAATTGAACAGATGCTGTTGCATTTGTACCAACAACGCCATTATAAACATCATAATAATGTTCGCCTGTACTTCCACTTTGTGTTGAAGATGTATAAAAAGAGGTAAGTGTTCCAACACCGCCGGACCACATACCAGAAGATACTATGCTTATCTGTCCTGGTTTTATATCATCTAATGAATCGAAATCTGTGAATATCGACATAATTTAACTCCTAATCGTTTATAAATATTGTTGTTTAAACATTTTTTCTGTTTTAATTACTTTTCCATATTAAGTACACCATCATCAATACCATCTAATGAAGGGTCTATCCTGGAATTGTCTACACCGGAACTTTCTTTCCCAAATCCAGGTGGTGGGCCACTTCCTGCATTAAATCCTTTTGGCAATGATACCTCAAGATTATCTGCTACATTAGCTACGGCAGCTTTCGCTCTATCAGCCGCGGCTTTTTTCCTTTTTTGTGCCCTTTTCTTTTTTAAACCTGTAAGTGACTTCTTCTTTTTCTTTCTCCTTCTAACATCACCAGCACCAAAATTAAAATTTGGTAATTCACCGTTGAAGGGTCTGCCTAATCTGCTTTCACCCGGTTTGATAGTTACAGTAACTCTTTTTTGTGCGCCGGATTCCACACCAGTCACCAGTAAATCTACAGTAGATTCTTGTTGTACTTCACGAGCAATTAATGTAACTCTTTCTCCTGTTACAATTTTTGATCTACCTCTATTTGTATTATCTCTAACTAAATCTTCTTTTGCAAGCGTAACAACGTCCCTAACAGTATTTGATATAGATCTATTGTCGTCAGCTTCTTTTATTTTTTCATCTTCTAAAATAGCAGAAAGTTGATTCCCATCTGCGCCTGGTAACCATGTACCATCTTTTGCCTGATGAACTATTGCCTGTGACTTTGGATCTAAACCTAATTCAACTGCATCTATCTTCGCTTGTTGAATAGTTGAATCACTATTTTTTTGAAATTCTGAAGGGGTAACTTCTACGCCAGCGCTTTCAATAACTTTTAAGTCAGTTACAACTTTATTATTATTAAATTTTGCACCAGAAAGCTTTGTTGTTGAACCTTTCTGTATTCCTTTTCCGCCTTTTTTCTTTTTCTTTTTAATAGGCATCTTAGCCTCCATCTCCTAGTTCATTAATGTCGCCCACTGCAATAACAAGATCTTGATCATCTGCTAATTCAAAGATATAATCTTCGTCATCTAATCCATTCAATGTTGAAGGACTAATAACAATAGCATCACCTTCACCTGTAACTGTAATTTCACCAGGGACGGATTCACCTATATCTGGTGTTGTATTTTGACCTATTTCCTGTGTTACCAACTTATATTGTAGAGCTAGATCGCTTGCTGTAAATGCCTGATGTATTGGCATGTTTTCTATTACAATTCCAAAATTATTTGGACCTTGTGTATTTGCTTCATTATACAGCTTATAATCTATTTCATCGTCACCAAGAGCAAATTTCTCAACGATGAAATTATTCTCTGAAAGTCGTTCTCGTCCGACCTTTGTTAACACAGCGTCAACTATTAATGATGAGTTGTCTATAAAAGACATAGTTTACCCTCTAGTTAATTTTTTAATTAGACTACTAACCGCCACCGGCAGAACTATCAGCATTATCTACATAGTCAACTGTTACAGTAAATGCAGCTGTTGCACCATGTTCAATACTTGTCACAACAACAGTTGTTGTTGGATCAGGTTGTCCTGAAGACGCCCCTGCATTAGTATTATTCGGAACTGACTTGGCAATAATGTCACATGTTGAACCAATAACTGTCTGACTTATTGAGTCAACACTTTGTGTATAGTCAACGCCACCAGTTCCTACACCTGTATTTGTTGCCGTTGTCAGATAAGCTATAGATGAATTTAGTATTGTAAACATAAATTCTCCCATGACAGATCCAAAATTAATTAAATTCGGCGTTACAGTTTCAGGTGATCCTGCTGAGTTAACTTGCCATTGTACTGTCCTATCAGCAAGTGATGACATTACTGGAAGTTTGTTTGGGTTGTCACTTCTTGTGATCAACTTATATTTCATTACAGTGTCAGGATCTGCTGTTGGTTCTAACAGCGGTAAGTTCTCTATGACAGTTCCATAATAATCAGTTCCAAGTGGGTGCGCCACATTCCAAAGAGAATAATCTACTTCATCGTCTGCTAGAGCAAATTTTGTTATATTGAAAGCTTGCTCACCACGTGAAAGTAATTCTCTTCCCTTTTTTGTTAATACTGCATCTAAAACAGTAGTCGCATTATTTAAATATCCCATTATTTCTTCTCCAAAATTTAGATATATAGAACTTTTTAATAAATATCGTGATTTATAGTTTTGTTACTATTCTTGATCTAGTGATACATCTACGTAAGTATCTCCAGAAGTTGTTGTTGTTACAGCGTATGGATTAACCTCTGTTATCTCAACCGCGACCAAATTTCCTTCAGGAACTGTTGATCCGTTCTCTTGACAGCCGCCATACGCTAAATTAAATAGGCCCGTGTGTGTTGTAAATAACGAATCTTGATCTGATTTTTCCAAAGATGATGAATACCATAATCCTTGTGATTTACTAACAGACGAACTATAATGATAAATTTTCTTGTCATTAAATAATGATGTTACTGAACCTGTTGCTGTAGGTTGTAATATTTCAAAAAATACATTACTTCCTCCACCAGTATGAACATCACAATTACTTACGTAATTATTATCTTTAGAATCACGTAAATTATCATATGAAAATGACCTTAACTGTTCAACAAAAAATGGATTTGTTGATGATGATACTGTTTTATAATCATGTCTTCCTGATACTAGTGATACTGCCTCATCAAATGACCAGCTAAATGTCTTTAGGTGATCATCTCTAGAACCCGTATATTTTCTTGTACCTAACATGTCTGTTATACCGTATCGTCTATGATATTTTTCTCCTATTATATAACGATTATCTCTTCTAAACGTTGATCCGGAGACATTTGCATCATGAACTAGATTTGAAGATGTTGGATATAAATTGTATACATGTCGTATTTTGTCTTCTTTCCATATCTGTTCTGCACTCTGACTGTAGTGCTCCATTGCATCAAAATTAACTTTTTTCGTTATATCCTCTATTAATGGTTTTTTACCAACAACAACTTTTGGTCTTTCTAATATTGTTGGCTCAATTAATATTCCAATATTTTTCTTCGCTCTTCCAGGAGATAAACGACGTAAGTGATCAAATAAACTTAAATCATAATATTTAATAAGCTTTAAATAATCCCAGAAATTAAATTTTGTTGTCCATTTTTGCCAGTATGTGTCTGAAATTCTATCCAATCTTCCATGAACATACCTATCAGCATACATATCTCTTGGATCTCCCATGTAAGAACCAAAATCTAAATCTGCTAATGATAAAATTATATCTTCATTAATAACATCACCAGGTGCAAAAAATATGCCCAGCTTATTAGAATCAAGTGGTGCAGTATCATATGATCCTCTCTCTATTCTTTCTGTGGAACTTAATACAGGATCTGTTCCATCTGTAAAAATTGTTTTTGCTTTTCCTTCAATCCTAATTTTATTCGATGTCTTATTTAAACCTATTGAAGGAACAAATGCCTTTTGTCTATCAGATACAGCACTAAAGTTAATTTCATCTGCAAATGCCGAAGCTGTTGCGTATACTTGATCACCTGTTAGTGAATAGTCTTTTATAATATTAGGACTTGAATTTAAATTTGCTTTATCGTCCATTGAGAATCGTAAATTCATATCATAATATGATGAACTTTCATGATTTCCATTAAGCGCTTTTGGAGCAGCAACGTGATTCCAGAATGCAGATGCTGTTAATGGTGTGCTCCATAATCTCCACTCCATTAATGAACCTGTTAATTTTGATCCATATAATGTTGCTTCCTCACTTGTTTGTGTTTTACCACCAATATGCCAGTAATTATCTCCTATAGATGATGTTTGATACCAAGCTGCTAATTGGTTTGAACCAGAAAGTTTTATACTTGAAGATGCCTGTTTAATTATCTCATCTGTAGATGAATCATAAAATCCTGCAAATATATCAAAACTCTGTGTTGTAGGATTTGCGTCGCTTGTCAAGAACATCTCAGAATAACTGCTTGTAAGAGTAGATGCACCGCTTCTACGTCTCACCATAACTGACCAATACTCTCCATTATAAACTGGTAATGGCTGTAAGCTTGCTGATACAAAACCTTCACTGGATGAAATTGAGAATGCTAATTTACCTTTTGTATCTGATCCGCTAACATTTTCAATGTATATCGCTGATTCAACTTTATTATTTGAATCATTTTTTGTTGCGATCATCGTGTCTCTTTCAGTTTCTGTTTTGAATCTAAGCTCTATTGTGTCATTTGCTTTTCCATTTATTTTGTACCACGGTGATGCTACAGTTTGTGAGCCTTTAAGATCTAACGCGTATGTATATCTTTGTGTCAATTCAAATTCTGGTGAACCGCCAGAAATTTTTGGTCCACCATATTCTTGGATTCTTAAGATAGATGTTGGTATTCCGTATGCTGCGATTAGTGCTTTTAAACTTTGTTTCGTACCTTTTGTTTTTAAAATATAAGGCATTGTTGAGAGTATTCTATTCCATATCTCTCGTGTGACGTCTTGCTGAGATTTCTTTGTATATCGTACGCTGTAAACTCCAGTTCCAGAGCCAGATTCAGAGAGACCAAGATGATATTGAGGTAATTTTGCAAGATCACGTCCTTCAAGCATTTTAAATCCCATTGATTCTGCAACAGGCTGTACCAATTGTGCAGATATTCCTTTTGTTATATCTTCTGATCTATCATGAACATCTGTTAGGTGTTTTATGTGCGTCCAAATAATATCATAATGATGTCCTAACATATCCATAAATCTTACGAAAGGTTCATTGTCTTCATCATATGTGACGTGTGCAGGTGTAAGATTAACTAATCTATTTGTATTTGTATTATCATAAGCTGATGCTGATTCATGAACTTCATCATACCAAGATGTAAAATTTGAACTCGTAACAGAATATAAGACATACGGTACTGTTAGTGTTCCATCGCCTGAGCTTTTAGGTGAAGCATTAGAGTACTCAATTCCATTTGAACTTGAGACGTATGATGAAGAGTTGAAATACATATAATTTTCAAAATCATCAAAACCATTTACTATCTCACGCTTTTTCATATCCCAATATTCTTGATCATTTGCTGATGCTGAAACACTGGCATATGATTGACTTTTTGCAACATGAGATTCTATATCTGTCAACTTAGTCTTATAATTTTCTAATCTTTTTGATACAGAACCAAAGTGTGAAAAATTTTCAAAGTTAGTATAGTCAACATTAATACTAACATCTAATAAGCTACCACTAAATATTTTATCTTCTAATTGTTTTCTTGTATCTGTCTCTACACCAACTAAATCTGTATGGCTTCTATATTCTGTTTCTCTCTTATTGATTACTGGCTCAACTTCATCGAGCTTTGGTGCCTTTAAAACTGTCTCTGGTATAACCTCATCAATGAAAGGATCTAATGTAATTATTTCCTCGAGATCAGGTGTAACCTCAGTTACTATATAAGCAGTATCAAATTGTTGTACAGTATCCGGAGCGGGTGTTAATAATTTATATGCTATAGATCCTGGATAGTTTGTTACGTTTACAGGTTTAAAGTTAACAACCATCGAATCCTGTTCAGGGCCAAAAACTATTCTTGTATATAGATTATCTGAATCTTTGAGTCTGTGTCTTATAAAAAATTGATCAAAATTTGTTGTTATCGGATTAACAGAATCTGAACTTCCACTTATTGCATTTATTTCACCGCCATACTCTCTATATGTTTTATTAACAATCAAGCAAGGCCCGTATTGATTTTGAACAACATCTAAAATTTTACCTTCGTATCGGCCCATAACAGTCTGAACTTCTTCATCTTCTTCAGTGTAGCCTATTTCAAATCCGGATCCAAATGTTGTGTACTTATTAACAGGAATATTTGCAATAACTCTACCTTGATTCTCTGCAGCTTCATCATATTCTTCTGTTACAATTAATTCATTATTCCCAACAACATCTGCTATTGTTAAAAGAAGCGGACCAAGCTTTGCAGTCTGATCAACTTTAGTTCTTTGATTTGATGTAAGTAAAATATCAACTCTAACATCTTTTACCCATAATTCACCAAAGCCACCTCTGTGTCCGTAAACTGTAACGCCTGCATTTGTATACAAGCCAAATGATCCATCCTCAGGAATTACAAAATCAAAATTCGCTTCTTCCCACTCATCAAGCTCATAACAAGGAACATAACCTTTTGAGTATGTAGCGGCAGTTCCGTCAGGATTTGTTGTCAGTATGTCAGTCCATCTTAGGTAAGAAAATGTTGATGTTCCATCTGCATTTGATTGTAGCTCTCCATCACTTGTTGCAGAATCAAATAATACCCATCCTGCACTTCCTTTCCAAACAAATCTTTGATCAGGTGATGTTGTCTTGTCATTATTAATAAAATCAATTGATGGGTAAGTTTGAGCATCATTTGAACTTACAATATAGTCACCGCCTGAAAGATCAGAATATGTACCTGTATATCCTGGTGCATTATAGCTATTATAAAATACATCACCCAATAATTCTTTTGCAATAGACCTCCAACCTGATGAGCTCCATACCCAGCCAAGTGCTTCACACAAATAAAGGTCTGTTCCTATTTGAATCAGCGCAGGTATTATTAATCCAGTTGCGCTTCCTATTCCGTCACCTTGTCTAAACCATTTTCTTGTAATGTCATCGTATGCCCACCCTGCTGCTGTGTGCTCCGGACGAGGTACATATACATTATTGAATGTATCCCACAACCAGTCAGTTGTATTATTCCCAGTTGGCTCACCATCATCTGAAAAATAAAATGGTACTGGCTTTGGTTGCGTTGGGACGTTACCTTCGTCATCAAAAAATGATTCTCCATATCCCGCAGCATCTATAGTTGACGCCTGTGGTTTACAGGATGCTGCTAATAATTTTCCCTGTCCATTTTCAGCAGCTTGTAAAGGTGTAAAATCACCTATCCCAAGTATGCCATCAGTTGCCCAAAGATTTCCTTCGTATACATTACCATTCTCTCCTGCACGATATAAAAAGCTTACTCTGTTTGGATCACTATCGATAGCAGCTTGAAGATCAGCTGACGATACTAATTCTTTTGATATTGAGCCTCCTAGCGGATCAGATGAATCTTCATCATCAGTCTTTGCAAGTCTATAAGTTCTTAATCCTCCAACAGATCCTTGTGGTCTTTCACGATTTGTTTCAATAAAATCATTGTCTAATAACTTGCTTGCAAAATCTGAATTTGTTCTTAATGCAGCATCAGGGTTAACTATTAGCGACGCCATCTCTTCTCTAACTTCTGATGCTAGAATATCTGGTGGATCTGGTGATGTAAATTGTACTTCCCTATAGTGTCTTAAATTTACATGTGCACCTTTCCTACCACCCTCATCAAATGTAGGATTTGCAGGTATAGATTTTTGTAGCCAACTAACTCTTACTGTGTCTCCTGGCTTTGCGCCGTATGCAGCTAAAGATCCAATTCCATTTGATTGTCCAGTCATTCCTCCAACATCTGTGCTTATTGCTTGATACCTATGTTTCCACCAGTCTTTATTAACATAGTCGCCATCTATTCTTGGGTCACTCAAACCTCTGCTAGTATAGTATCCAATATCGGGATCGTTCCAAGTCTCTAGCGCAGCAGCTTTTCTTGCATTTAAAATTTCATCAATATAATTTAAATCTGGAAAATACATGCATGTTTCTGCCTCATCATCAGGATTATATATCCAGTGTGGTTGATACCCTATTTCTGCTGTGCCTGTTTCAGAGTATTTTTGAGATGGGTGAAAATAATTAAATCCATTTGTCCACGCACCACGACCATATTGATCTTCTACATGAATAGCATTGCTGTGCAGTTGGTTATCCCATCCTATTTCTACACCGTCTACAGTCCTAACAGGTTGAAAACTGCCTGGGATTGAAAAGTCTTCTCTTGCAGCTAAATTACCTTTATAATTTATAATCTCTTTATGATCTGTTTCCTCAACTGATATGAATGATGATAGGTCATCTATTGTTATTGCATCTTTAATTAATATTTGGTTTCCTTTCATTTTTTGTGTGAAAGGATCATCTGTTGGATTTAGATTGGCGATCACTCTTCGTCTTTCAAAATAATTTGAGTTTTCCGGATCAGCAAATCTAATTGTTCCACCTTCTGCTACTTGAATATCTTGTGTTGATTCATCTTCATTTCTAGTAAATTCTGTTACATTATTTCCTATTTCTAATTGAGCGCCTGTATAGAAAAAATGCGTTCCTACTACGTCGTCTATCTCTGTATTATACTTCCCAGCAGGATCATGTATTATTCTTAATAATATTAGATCTAAGGTCGGTGCGAGATCGCTTAATATAAATGTAAAATGCGCCCTTTGCCATTTTTCTGTAACTTCAAATGAAGGTGAATATTTGGTCCCATTAGCATTACCCCACGGTCCTGCGTGAGCCATCAATCTTATCTTCGAACCTGCAGTTCCTGGACCGCCTTTATAATAAACACTAAACGTCATTTCCTGTTCATTAACAGGTCGATATATTTTTACAGGTGGGTGCAGTTGTAGTGATCTGTTCGCTGATGTTGTATTTACATTCGCCTCTGTTGTCTGGAACGAAGCTTTTACTGCCTGATTGCCTACTGGTGTGTCGTGAACAACTGTCTCAGCTGTCATTAGATTTGGATTCGCGCCTGATAGTGAATTTACAGACGACACCTCAGGATACGGCCCGTGTGTTTTCCAATTAAATGTGCTATCTAAATAGCGTCCTCTTAATAGATTAAGTGTCTTTACTTGAGTTGTTAGAGTTGGCTCTACAACATAATTTGCCTCTAATGCTGGTATTACTCTTTTACCAAGAAAATATGCATCATTAATTCTTATCGTTCCGTTTATAAAACTTCTTGGAACTTCATCATACCCAGCCAAACCAATTAAATTTGAATCCTCACCCTCAGGAAAAGTTGCTGTTTGTCCTTCTTCATTAAAATCATTTAGACATGTGTATGCTGCTGTCCTGAATCTTTCTAAATAGCCGGGTTCATTTACAAAATTCGGTGACAGAATAATTTCAGTTCTATCAGCGCTAAATCTTGTTACAACTGCTTTGTCTTCTTTGACATATAGTTTTTCACCTATCGCCGTACTTGAAGGTACATGTTCATCTGTAGAATAGAGATGTGAAGTTTCTGAATCTTCTTCATATCCCCCACTATAAATTTTCTCTTGTCCATTTACCAAAAGAGGAAATGGGCTTCCAAACATGTGTCTAAAAAATGAGAATGTTAAGCGAAATCTTCCCCTTCTAAACCCTAAATCCCTCAATACTTTTCCAGGATCTAGCTGTACGTGTGGCTTATTACCTAAATCAGAATCAATTTGACTACTAAACTCATTATTGAGCAAATAATGTGTCATTATTAAAGAATCATCATCACCATATATGTTGACACGGATACAATCGTGCTCGCTAGCACCGTAGTGTAAATCAGGCCATTTATTTGATAGGTAAGTTTCACCTGAAAATTGCGTATAATAATTTGCATCCCTGAAGGGTATCCAATCGTTAGTATCGGGTAACGTAACAAATTTAGCAATCTTATCAGGTAGAATCTGTAGCCGTCTTTGTTTTGGGTCTATAGCCATTACAGCTCCTTAAAGTCTCTATCTATGTACTCAAAAGTTTTATCTTTAGTTCTATATCTTCTCTGATAAATTTCTATATTTAAAGTTTGTGTTGGGTCAGTATAAGATTCTCCAGAAATTGGATCTTCATATAATCTAATTGAATCATCTTTTTCTCTTAACGAGTGTTTTTTAGTTTCAATCTCACTGGAGTAATGTTCTAGTTCTCTATCTAAAAATCTTTGTAGAGCTTTATTGACCTTGTCAGTATAAATAACTTCATCTCTTGCCCTAAGTGATTGATAATGAGCATTTGCTTCTAATTCTTGTTCTGTATACGGCATTATTCTACTACCTTAAATGAATGTTTATTGTCTAAATACTCTACTGTTTTACTAATACCGCTACCACTGACAACCTTAAAATGAAGATTATAATATCTCTCAGGTTCTAAGCCGTCTGTCTTTAATTTAAAAAAGTTACTGGTACTATCACAGCTTAATTTTGAACCGCTACCAAACGGTATTAAAACATGATCTGTCTTAGCGTCTGTTACAGAATAAAAACTTGAAGCTGATGGGAGATAATTTGCAGTTAAATAAGCAGATGACGTTCCAAATGATCTTGCAAGGTATCTTTCTCTTCCGTAAACTCTTATCTTTGATACTGATCCTTGCTTGTATTGTTTTCTTAGACTTGTCAAATATACTTCTAATTTTCCAAGTTCATCTAAATCAGCAGCGCTTAACGAGCCTGTTGACCATGACGAATCATCCCATACTGCCTCTAGCTTTGGATAGTATATTGTATGTGTATCACTAGAAAAGAATTTTAATACACCAAAGTTATTTGAATTTGATGCTGTCTCTACTGACTTAGGACGCTTTAAAAGAAAACCTTCATTAGATGCACTTCCTGAGATCAATGTATTTACCATTTGTGTTACATCTATTCTTGCGTCTGATCCTGTTTTACTAAATGTAAATGATGATGAGTATAATGATGCTGAAAAATATGTAGCTCCCCAGTCATCTGTGCTGCCTGACTTCCACTCTAGTGATTGTGTCACACCTGTTCTATATCTCCAACTTACGCCCTCTTCAATATGCGGATCGTCAGTTAATTTTCCATCACCTTCTGTCCAGCTTTGTGATACAGTATAGACTTCTAGTATATTATCATTTCTGGTTAATTCAAATGACCCCGCGTCATATAAGTTGAGATAAAATTTTACATCAGTTCCTATCTCACCGTTAGCAACTGATTTAGAAATTTGTGTTAGTGGAAATTTTATTACTGATCTTTGGATACTTCCAATAGATGTTGAGTCTACTTGAAATGCTTTTCCAACTTCAATTATCTCATCACCACCTAAGTTATATTGACTAGATGTTCCATTTACAGCAGCACCTCTTATTAGTGTTGCATCTTTATCTGCTTTTACAAAATAATGAGCCATTAATAGTCTCCTAATACCTTGCCAACAATATCTAGATCAGGATATTTGACTTCAAAAATTGACGGATCTAATGAAGGATAAATAACGCCATCTCTAATTGCCTTTGATATGTCAAATATATTTCCACTATATCCAGAAGATGTTTCAAATTTATTTGTAACAACAATTAGATTGCCATCAGGATTATCAGTTACAGGTGGAACAACACTGTTTACACCTTCAACTAATGATATTTCATATGCTATATCTGATAATAAAATTGGTTGATTAATTTGCCACTTATCAACATCAAAATATTCTTTTACTTTTTGAATTGTCTTAAATATTATTTCTTCTTTATTGTAACCCTTCTTCGCATATACAGCAAATCTTATTCCAACATTGATAATGTATGCATCCTTCAAGTTTAATGCATCTGTCAATATTCTATATGGTCCCAAGTAAGTTTTAATATTTCTTTTTGTTGCTTCATTTACTTTTGTAAGATTTTTACTATTATCATACCCAAGCACATAGCAATTTAGTGCCATAGGATTAGGTATTCTAACTTGTAATTGTGATACCTTTAATGGTTCACCTTTCAATACATAATCTTCCATTAATTTTTCTGGTGTAATAACTTGATCCTCTAAAACACCTTGACCAGCATTTAATTGATCATCACCAGTGATATAAATTTTTGCAGTATTCCCAAATTTTGCCGGCATACTATATATTCTTGTAATATAATCTTCTTTTGTTACTGCCCTCTGTTGAGCTTGAAAATATTGTTTTGTATTTTCTTTAATTTCGTTTATTGTTTCAGCGCCTCTTCCGCCTGTTGCTGGGCTTGGGTTTGTTACAGCAATTGAATCAACTGACTCTTGAACTAATGTTGTATTCAATCCAGTTGAATTAATTGCAGTATCTAAACTTCTTGCTGATGTTATAGATCCGCCCGGAACATTATCTTCTGTCCCGCCGCCAACAGAATACTTAACAGTTAGTGTAGTGTTAGCAGGTGCTTGTCCATACACAGCTGTTTCTAAAAAATTTGCAGGATCTAATGCAGAATTAGCATTTAAAAAATTTGAATTAACATTAGAATTTCCAACTGTTGTTGGGTTTGGTATTACTTCTTCATCATTTTCTGTTGCAGTTCCAGAGCCAAACATTAATTTTACAAAACCATCTTGCTGAATATACGTCTTAAATCTCTTCTTTGTTCTGATCATCTTTAACATGTAAGGCGTTGTTTCATTATATGCAGCCAAATTTGGATCATGTTCTGCATCATTTCTAACTTCATCGTAAATTAAGTCCTGAGCTAATGATTCTACTTCGTACCATTTATTTCCTTCGCTATCTGTAACGGAAATTATTTCTAAAACATTTTTATTTCCAAGTGTAAGTGAATCATATGCCTTTGATGTTCCAAATGTAAATTTTTCTTGTGTGACCTCACCACTAACTGCTCTAACATTTTTTGTAAGAAGATATTTTGTAATATTTGGTCCACTCTTTTCATACTCTGTAACAGTTACTGGATCAAGTGAGCTTGATGTTGAAAAGTCACACTCTTCAACAGTTCTAAATGTTTTTCCATATTGATCTGCAGCTACAACGCTTCCTTGCTTTACTCTGTGTCCGTAACTATAATTTGGTGTTGTGCTATCTCCTGTTCCTGATGCAGGAACTGTCATTGACATTTCAAGTGTTGTCTGAGCTGGTCTAGATATTTGTGGTTTATATCCGTAAGATTGTGCTATTGCGAAAACAGTTTTTCTCTCTTCTGCGTAAGCTAATAATGATTCACGAAATTGTTCATCAATATAAAATGAAAGAATATCACCTACATAAGCAGCCATTTCTATGAACATCATACCTGGGCTTGTTTCATTAAAATCTGAATATGAACCTGGGAAATATGATTTTGCAAAATCTATTAAGTCACCACGTAGTCCTGTAAAATTCTTATTTAAGAAATTTATATCTTTTGGTCTTTGTTTATCGATTGCCATTTATTATTCTCCTGCTGTCGATAAACTTAATGTTATCGAGTCTGTTGCTTTAGGATCAATATCAGTATTAAATGTTAAACTAACATAAACTAAATTTGATTCTGGCTCTAAATCAACTGCAATCCCTTTTATATTTACGTGTGGCAGCCATAGCTCTACAGCTTCCCTAATTGAGCTATCGATTTTTGCTGCTAAATCATCATCCATTGGTTCAAATAAAACATTAAATAATTCACATCCCAACTCTGGTTGAAATGGTCGTTCACCTTTCACTGTCAATAAGAGGTTTTTTAAATTTGATTTTGTCTGCTCTTGTATTGTTGTTGTAGAAGCAAACCATCCTTGTTGTCCTCTTTTTACAGGAAGAGATATACCAATAAATGTATCTGGATCTTTATCTCTTTGCCTAACTGACGTTGTTCTTGGATTCTCTAATGCCATTATTTAAGTCTTCCCTTAGGATTTGACAGGGATCTAATCATCTTTGTATTGAGTGCCCTAAAAGTTCTTTTCAATTGAAGAGCGCGCCCCCGTGTAGTTAAATATCTGATACCTGCAGAAGTTGACACAATACCGAGCTCTAGATTTTGTTTTAGCTTGGTTACAAGCTGATTTCTTACTGTAGAGTTTGGTGTTGTCGTTTCCAATATTTCCATCAAATCATCAACAGCAAATTTAAGTGAGTTTGGTTCTAACATAGGCGTTCCGCCAGAAGTGCCAGAAACAACATCAGCCCTTTTAATATAGTCATGAATAGCTATCGCATCTTTTTGAGCTTCCTTAACGTTTTCTTTCATCTCTTTAACTTTAGCTTTAGTCTTCAGAAACTTATTCTGATTCGTATGCTCATGCTTTATATTGGCAAGATTTCTGATTAATCTACTTAGCTTTAACGCCATGTTTACTCTCTATAGCTTTAACAACTTTTGCTGAATGTCCACTCATTGCTTTTTTCATAAAATCTGGTGCATTTTCCATGCTAGCCTGATTTACAGAATTTGGTTGTCCACCTGATAACTCATTCATTCTACTTGTTGTGTATGCGCCACCTCCCATTGTGGGCACTGGTTCACCAGATATTCCACCCTGAGTTTCATTTAAAATTTTATTTAAAACAGGATCTTTAGCAAGCTGTTGTTTACTTGACTCTGTATCAGCTTCTGATACTGTTGGATTAGTCATCTCCTTAACAACTATGTTTATCTGTTTTGCGACCTCTTTTTGTACCATTTCTTGTACAACTTTTTTAAGTGCCGTTATTGTATTCTGTTTCATATATGACCTCTTTCGTTTAATTAAAATTTGCTGTTGCCTCTATCTCATCAATTCTTGTTAAACAGTCTGACAGATCTACAAGTTGACTATTCAGTACAGCTTGAATTTCTGCCTCTGATATTACAGCATTTTCTGATCTACCTGATGCTGCTGTTTCACATACCACCCATGGGTGATTTTCTTCGGGTATAACAAATAATGGAGGAGCATGAACTTCTACTTCATCTGCGCCTTTAACACATCCACCTTTTATTTCATCTCCCACATTAAGTACCAATCCCGGCCTTAAATATAGATCAAAGTCATCATTTAAATCATCTATCAATCTTTGCATATCTCTATCAGAAAATCCTGCAGCTCCATCTCCTGGTCCCATATCACCTTTTCTTCTACCATCTATCCATGTTCCGCCAAGTGCCTCACAATCTTCTTTTGATAAACCACTTTCCATACCTCTTTGATTAGCACATGCTTGAATCATTGCTGCCAACATTGCGATCAATTGTGGAAGTATTCTATTTGCATCCAGAAGTGATCGTGCTAATGCATCAATCATTTGTGCAAGTCCCATTATCATCTGCTTGATTAACAAATAAACAAATGCTAACTTAACAGCCTTACCAACCATAAATATACTTTCAATTATTTTGATAACACGTTTAACTGTATTGATAGCTGTCCTTACTACTTGTACCACCTGTCTTATTTGTGCAATTAATCTTTGAACATCTCGAAGTAACTGTATTAATTTTTGTGCCTGCGGCATATACTTACAGATAGCGTCAGGATCAGGGTCAGCATCTATTTTTGCTTTAAGGCCTGTTACCTTTGAAGCTAATTTTGTATGCAGCTGTGTTATCTCTGTTATTTTTTCCTGTATAGGAACCCACCAAGACATATCCAACCCTGGTATTTCAAAATCTAATTCTAAGTCTGGAAATATTGAGTCCTGAACTCTTTGAGCGTCTGCTCTTCCTTGCCCAGCTAATTCTTGTAAACTACAATATCCACTTTCATCATCATCTCCTGTTGGTGATATAACAGCACCTTCTGCTCCGACTTTATATCCAACACCAGGAATTAAGTAAGGAGCTTCAACAGATGCACCATTAGGATCTGTAACAATACCATTTACGACAAGATCGCCCTCTAATAAATCAGATCCTGGACCGAATGTTCTTACTTCTCCTCCGTATCCTGCATGTATAACTTCAGCACCAGGCTCACATACTTCCCAACCAGGTTCAGTTATAAAGAACGGTTGTGGGGCGTGTAATTTTGTACCAATTGGTGTTGTTATTAATGGATCAGAGTTTAAATCTTCTTCTGATATACCATATATTTCTGCAACTGCAACATTTGCTTTATATTCTTCTTCACTTTGTGGCGTCCTTTCAGCTGTATTTGAAACTTTTATTGCGCAGCCCTCTATTATCTGGTCTCCCATTAAAAGCCTTGCACCAGCTGGTAAGTGTCGTCTGATATTTGTGATATGTTCGCAATGTAGTGGCACTTATTATTCTCCCGGACTGTTTCTAGAGATGTACACATGTTTACTTAATAGTGCATCTCTTAATTTTTCTTTTGTCCAGTCTCCTCCAGAGAATAGGGACTGTATTTTTGTACCAGCCATTTTTGACTGTGGATCTGGAGCTGGCATTCCTAAGTTACCAATACTATTTCCCGACTGTAAGTCTAGACCTGCAGCTTCTAAAACTAACGACATTCTATACAGAAGTTCTACAAGAGCCTCACCCAATACAGCATTTTCTGCTCCTGACGTATAATCAGATCCCTTCTTTTTTGCATCGCCTATGTAGACATTTTTACCAACTATTTTTGTATCACCCTTTGATACAATATTAACATCAGCACCTGAATACATTTTAATATCATTATTTACACCTAATTTTGTATTGAATATTATACCGTCAGAATCTAATATTATTTGTTTTCCCGAGTGAAGTGTTGGTGTCATTCTGTTGTTATCATTCCGAACGAGCCTTGCGGATGATAATTTAACCTCTTCGCTAAATGTCAAATAAATTGATGCAGCATCATCTATTAAATTTTCTTCTTTTGGCTCATGTCGTGTTGATGTATCGGTATTTGGATTTGCTAAACGTAGCTTAACTACGGGGTCTGAAATTAATTCATTGCCTTTATAATATCCCTTGTTCCTTCCAATTTTTATTGACTGACCTAATCTACCATCTATAACAATATCACCTGCAACATGTCTTGTAGGTCTAACACGTGTTGAAGATGAAAAGCCCTTTGACAAATTATAAATCGCGTCTTCAGTTTGATGAAGCGGAAAATCAGCTGTAATTCCTATTGCTGAATTATTATTTACTTCTCTTTTGATATTTATTGGATCATAATAGAATGCTTCTTTTCCAACAAGAATAACGTGCACCATCTCTCCAAATACAGGATAATTTTTAATATTTGAGTTTAATGGAAATGCCTTATCTGTTGGAAGCTTAAATCCCTTAAATGGTCTAAATCTTATTGCACCTATATCCTTATATGACAGATCTTCATCAGCATCAATATCTCTTTCATTATAAAAAACCTCACGAACTTCAACAGGGAGTAGCTGTATAGAAACTTTTTCTAAACTCCCTAATATATCTGTAGCGATGTCTCTTACACGCTTTTCTGACGTCAACTTATTATTGTCGTAAGATTTCGTTTTTGCAGGATTGACCTTATCCTGATGAACTCCACCGACGATGTTATCAGCCATGTGTTACTCCTGTATTTGTAACGTTATATCGTCAACTTCACTTTGAATAGATTCAGTGGCTTTATTGATTTTTGACAAGATGTCTTCTTTCTCTTTGTCTGTTAGACCGAATTCATCTGAGCCATTCTTTGAATCAGACTGCATAACTCTTTGGACAACAGCTCCAAGTTTAACTAATAATTCATCATTACGAATATTAGCTTCCATAAAGTCACTGATCATAGGGAATAATTCTGCAGCGCTTCTTGGATCCTTTATAAACACCATCATATCTTGAATAATGGTTTCTATTTGAATCTTATTGCGCTCTGAGTTATTGTTTATCTTTTTAAATAAATCAGAAAGTGTTACATTATCAAATACTTTATAATCAGTAGACATAAAACTAGTCCTTTGATTATAAATATATAGAATCTCAAAATGTTTTCAGAGATCCTTTCGGCCTTGTATTTCCGGAAATTTTAATGTATCCCTCTTTTTGCCACTGTGTGTCTAGTGACTTATAATGAGTACGCATAACATTTAATACTTTTGTAATATGCTGTGTTTGCGCACCAGATATTTCCCTTAATAAGATATAAAGTGCTTTTTTATTAAAAATTTCAATTGAATCTACTCGTGTCATTAGATCAACAATAGAATGAGCAATATCAATATCACGCTTCTTCTTAAAGACTTTTGGAATATTTGTCTCCCAGTAGTCTATTATGCCCTTATAAAACATGCTATGATCTTCTGTCTGTGTCTCTTTACTCTCATACGTTACCTTCTTTGCATCTTTATGCTTTAAATCAACAACATCTGTATGAGTTTTCATCTTTTTGTAGTTCGCATTATTATGACAAATTAACCAATTCTTTACAACAACACTAAAGTAACTGAATGCTTTTCCTTTGCCCTGTTTATATTTGTCCAGCCTTGTGATCATAAATGATATAACCTCATGTTTTACGTCCTCAGACGGCACATCAAAATGATAAAATTTAAATGTATGTATTATATTTTCACAAAGCTTTTCAAACGGCTGTCTTAAATGTTCATTATAAATTGCATTCTTTTCCCTCCAGTCTTGTGCATTATTATAGTCTATGATTCCCTGTTCAGTTCCTTCGTGAAAGTAATATCTCGGTGAACCTTTCTTTGCTTTTCTAGGCATTATTTTTTTCCTCTACTAAATTATCTAGTCTATTAATTTCATCTTGTAACATTTTAAATGTCGATCCAACTTCATCGTCAGATTCAAATGCGCCAAGCGTATCGATTTCTTTCATTTTATTTATAACATCATCTAACGCTGCATAGTTACTATCTAGCGTCTGTTCTAAAAAATCTACCTTTCGATATAAATTTACAACTATAAACAAACTAACTAGTGTAACAAATACAAGTGATATTATCAGTATTAAGTCTATCATTTAAATAACTCCTTTAATTTATCAGTATCTAAATTCTTTACTAATTCTTCTTCTTTTGATTCGCCCTTCATATATTTTGGAAAGTCAATTCGTGATTCACCTGATAGCATGAATTTTTCTTTTTCCTGTCTAGCAGCTGAAGAATCTGCAAAATGTATTATATGTGGTAAGTTCGTTTTCATAGCTTTCCATTCTGCACCTTCGAAGTAATAAGACTTATTTGCTTCTTCATACAAGCCGTCTGCAAGTCTTACGCCAAGATATTCTGTTTCTGTCATTGTAATTCCAAATTGATTTAGTATCCATATTGCGCGATCAGTTACAGTCATATAGTGAATTGCAGGATTATGATTATAATATTCCTGCAGCTTTTTAGCTCTCCACTCATCTGTATTTGCAGAGTAATAATCATCTTCCATATTTCCAACTTTTCCTAAGTCATGAAACATTGCTGCAAATATAACAGATTCCTCTGATATATCATCAACGTACATACCCTGTGCTTTGAATAACGCATAGTATTTTAACGACCACTGTATTATATTAAGAACATGTGCTACATACCCTCCCGGGAATGCGTTATGGTACCATGCTCTTCCAGATGCCGGAGCTAGTGTCATTCTATCTTCAAAGTGTTTATGAAGGGATTTTATTTTTTCTAGACGTTCACCTTCAAAAGTATCGTCTATTATTTTATGTAACTCAGACCAATTATCTTTGATCTGTTCTGCAGTTAATCTCATGCATTCTCCTTTGTCCAGGGTAATTTAAATATGTCACAATCCTCAAACTTATAAGGCGCGACGTGTTTTGATTCTAATATATCTACAACATTTACCCATTTCGGATTCATTGTATCTCTAACTTGATATACGCCATCTTTGCCATCTGTCCCTTTAAGTAATATAAAATCACCATAATCAAAAGGACCTCCCCATCTTTTCAGCAAATTACGAGATAAAGCAACAAATTTATATTGTGATGCTTTATTGATTCTGATATGAGTACCATCTGCTGTGATGTTTGGTGTGCTATCTGTTTGATAACGTGTTGGTTGATACATTGTTACGTCAACTTTAATTCCATACTGATAGAATTCATCAAGTTGATCTTGTAAGTCAGCATTAATAATCATTAGATTATTATAATGTTCATGATACACCTCTTTATTCTGTTTCATGAAATGCGTTGCAACATAACCATTTATTATAGTTATGAAAACAATTGCAACTAAATACTTACTTTGATTATACATAGCGTGCTCTCCATTTATCTTAATAGAATCTATAACATTTTTTAATGAAAGTAAAGGCTTTTTTTCACTTTTTTTCATATTTTTTTGTGGACCCGGGGGGAGTCGAACCCCCGTCCGGCCTGCCATCGGCAATGAGTCGTTACAGCTTAGACGGTTTCCATCGGTAGAAACCGCCAAACAACCATGTGGATCCTTTTTGCTCAGAATACATCCCGTAACTGATATAGTTTATACTGCCATATTTCAGTTGTTTATCTAACTTCTTTTATGACCGAGTGTTAGATAACTCAGTAACTTAAGCAGCGTATGCGTAAGTTGGTTGGGAATCACCAATTGGTAAGTCAACCGAGTAATCATACTCAGCTAAATGCCAATCTATCACCAACCCGTCTAGCGAATTATCGCCAATTTGAGTCGTGAACCTTTTGTAGCGAGTCTTGCTCAAACTCCGCTGCACTCAATTGTCAAAAAACACCCGTCGATACCAAGCGGGCCCATATTAATTATTCGAAGTCTCCTCCATAATCATCATCTTCTTCATAATCTTCGATCTGTAAATCTTCTAATAGCAATTCAACAGCTGCCCAATCCTTGTCATATATTGCTGCTTCTAATCGTAAAATGATCTCTTCTCGTGTTAGCATACGACTCACCCCTTTTTTAGTTGTAAGTAAGTATGGATAACTAGATAAATTTATTTGAGTTACTGTAGTACAATTATCATCATGTACCCAGGGCAGTACGACATTCATTATGTTACCTCTTCTATTCCTTCAATAAAACTTTCAATTTCATCCTCATTTGGAAATCTTCCCATTTCTGCCTTACTAAAAACTAAATTATTATTTAACATTATTTCGAACACACCTCCTGTGCCCTTTATTAAATTGACATCATATCCAAACTGATTTTCAATTGATTCTCTCAACCTGAGAGCGTGATTTAAATACCCTCAGGAAGTACAATATTTAATGCTTATATTCATTTAAGCCTCTGCTAGTTTATAGTTTAAAACTTCTCCTGGCATCTTCTTAGCCTTATCTCTTGCATAATCATATATAAGAGCTTCAAATATCCTGTAAACACATTCATTAATGTCTTCGTTCATGAATTCGTCCTTACCAATAATTTCAGGCAGTACTTTCCAAACCCTGCTAACTTCATATTGAAGTGTTTCTAAATCAAGTAATGGTGCGTCTTGTTGTATCATCTTTTAATTTCCCTATATAACTCTTCTGTGTGAAATTTTGTCTCCTCAATTGTTGCATCCAATGATCTTAATATATCATCTAATGTCTCAATCGGTGCAGATTTTGTCACGTGTTTTCCGTATTTCTTATCATTTATTTTAGAGCCGTAAATAAACGAAGCAGTTGGAAAATCAACCTGCTCATAACCGCCTTGATGAAACCACGGCTCTGGTTTACCAGACTCAAATCCTAAAGTTCTTGTATCTCCTCCAGGCAGCCACCCAGTATCTGGCTCGCCAGCATCTGCTGAATAGCTACTTGCATTGTTTGAAACTTCGTAGATTCTTTCCATATATTTAAATATCGTCTTCTTCCTTAACTGTATCAGACATCTTAATAATCTTTACTTTTTCCTCTTCAAGCTTCTGAATCCATTCTGCCAATAAATCTACTATTTTATTTTTTGTCACTTCATGATCATCATTATCTAATATCTTATCCACCCATTTTTTGTAGGTACCTAAGAACCCAGACAACCATATAGCTATTTCGGCCCGCTCTTCAGGCCATGATTTTTGTCCCATTTTATCTTCTCCTAAAATAAGAAAAATAATTTATATTTGAGGATTCTAACACCAAAATGTAGTCTTATAAATATACCATAAAAGAAATCAACTAATCTATTCTTTGTTGTAAATGCTACTTCATCTGTAATAATTGTTTTATTATCATCTGAAGCTAGCTTCTCTACAGTATGTCTATGTGACCAAAATTTGATTCCAAAAAAGTTACCATCTTTATGTATGTCATTAAAATACAATTTGTGTCTATCGGTGTTGTACGTTATAACCTTAAATGTTAATAATTTTCCAAGCATTAATATTTTTGCAATTGCACCTCTTCTTAAACCCTTGTAGTAAACTAACTCACTTCCCATTGGAAGTATCTGTCTAAGAAGCTTGCCCTCTTTATCGACAAAAGCTTTCTTAACTACCCAGAAATGTTTATTAATTTTTGTTGTGAATTTCATCTATAATAATTATTGTATAATGAAAAAGAATGAGAAAGCAAAACCTAACATAAAGCCAATACACATACCAATGACAATATAATCTATCTTTTCGCTATCTGATATATTTCTTATCATATTGTTCCTAGTATGTATCCTATTGCAAACATTACAAGTGATAATATCATTAATTTAATTTGTGTATCATATTTCTTCAAAAGTGCCATCCCATTACTACAAAGTGGAAATAAACATATCCCATTGCCAGATATAAAATTATCTTAAATATTTCCCAATATTCATCTGCTTTTGTAAACTCCACCCTACTAGTATACTTATCTTGTTTAGTTGTTTTTCTTTGACCGTACCAGTTTCTAGCCATAAGCTAATTTCCATAAGCAATAGATTAAATACCAAAACATATAACTCAACACTGGGATAAACATAAAATAGACGAACACCATATCCCACTTAATTTTTGTTTTAGATTCACTCACTACATGCTCCACTTCCCAGGTTTATGCTGTGCTTTATCTTCATCCTCATTATACAACCATCTAATATACCACCTAACTCTTGCACCAAGCTCCATATCGTTAGGATATTTTTCGACCATATCTTTAATTATCTGTCTAACTGATTTCATTAAACAACTCCATTTGATTTGGATTAGGTTTGTACGGATTGAACCACTGTCCATACTCATCTATCCATGTATTCCAACAACTTTGATTTTCATCCCTAGTATCATTCTCATCATACATTAGATTTAGTTGTATAGCGTGTAACATGTCGTGATCCAGTCTATCAGAACATTCTAATGTAATGGGTAATTTACTGTGTCTGATTTTCTTCACTTATCTCCCACCCTTGATTCAAAAAAGGTGTTGCTTTTTTATATTTCAAAACTTTAACTGCGTCACCTTTCTTAATCGTAACTAACTGATTGCGACCAATTTTTGGCTTAGATCTTTTAACTGTAGCAGTAAGTCTTCTATCCATACAAACAACGCCATTTAGATGATCTATCTCGTGCTGAACGCATACAGCTTCTAATGTTCTCAGTTCTCTATCATTATTAGCTTTCTCTTGATTTTCCCATGATCCCCACGATTCATCTTCACTTGGATTAGTTTCACATCCACTGAATATCCAGCTGCCGTCTGATTGCTCTGTCTCTACCTCAACTGTTTCATATCTCTTTGTCGTCACGCCCTTCCCAGGGAATGATAGACATCCTTCATAGAATGGTATCTCATCACTCTTGCTAATTACCTTAGGGTTAATTAGTGCAATAGGTTCCCTAACATTAACGACAGCAACAGCAGCGTCAATACCAACTTGGTTAGCGGCCAAGCCAATGCCGTCTTTTCTTTCTGCCAAAATGTTAAACAACTCTGCAGCAATCTTTTCACCTTCTTCAAGTGTAACCTCCCTTAACTTTTTGTGTATAACTGGGTTAACGTTTTTGGTACAGTCAATTACTTGTTTCAACTATAACCTCTTTTAATTTTCCCAAGTCTGTATGTCCCATATGCTTCAGGTAATCCTCTGCATCTTTTTTTGTTTCTGCAACAAATGTGTAACCTTGATCAGTTGTCCATTTCTTGTAATGGTCAAATTGTCCAACCTTATTTGTTTTCTTTTTTGGCATTTTTAGTTTCCTTCCATAACTTGTTAATTGATTTTTTATCACCGCCCTGTTTGATAAGTGCATCTTTTCTTGTCATTATTGTCAACGGGACATCGGCTAATGATGGGGGTCTACCCCATTCATCGCACATTACTTCTTGTTTTAACCATTCTGATTTTTTCATTTCTTACCTGCCTTATGGTCTAAGAAGTCCTTCTGGGCTTCGATTGCTTTTTTCAATTCTTTCTTTTCTTTTGCCATCTTTAAAAGCTTCTTATTCTCAGCGACACGTCGCTTTTCCTTGTTCGCTTTCTGCTTTGCTTTAATAGCTACGATATCAGTGACTGGTCGCGTACCTTTCAGTTTGGGCTGCTCCACACCTTTGTGGTAGACGTTGCCCTTTGCGTCCACAAATTCCTTCATCCACTTCCATCCACGTGGTCTAGTAACACCAGAAGCTCTCTTACCACCAGAATTAAATAGTCTATCTCGTTCTGATTCTGATAACAGTGATAAACATTTTTTAGTTAAAACACTGCTGCATAATACAGATACTGCATTTAAACTTACGTTTGCAACAGGCTCTCCTGTCTCTCTGCAATCCATATATGCTACTCCATCTATGAAGTAACCACCGTTCTTTTTAAACATATCTTCTGACATTAATACATTTCTCCTATTTTACTTTCAACATTAGCCCACATCAAAAGTGAGCAAACTAATTTTTCATCATTGTCAGTCCAGTCAGCGCAAGCATATTCGTTACTCCACAAAATTGTGCCCTTATCATTATCATACACCGATTCGATGTCTATATCCCCAAACTTTTCATCTTGCTTCCAGACTACAGTTAACTCTTTAATGCTATCTATTTCAGATTGAGATAATCCTTTAAGACAACCACATTCTGCTAGCAAAGCAAGAAATGTTATATTTCTAAGTTTGCCATTTTTGTGATTGTCTCTAGATAGTACTTCTTCAACACCAATTAAGTAACTTGAATTATATAGTGTTTCGTTCATTATCTTACCACCTTATAGCCAACAGCTAAATAGATTGTAAAAAAAATTAAGTATGTTATTATCATTTGTGTAACCTCTTTTGTATTTCATATAGAATATACTAAAGAAAACCTATACGCGTAAAGGCTTTTTTTCACTTTTTTTAAAGTTTTTTTCCTGTCATTTTTTCAAGATCAACCGCGCCTATTGCTATCTCTCCCTTATTTGAGTTCTCTTTCGACTTCTCAGTTGGCTTTTCTGGCTTTGATTCTTTATACATCTCCCACCATCTTTTTATCTTTCCGCCCTTTGTAGCACGTGGTGATCTCTTAGTACCTGCAGCAAGTTCAAATGCAACATTAGCCGCAATAACTAATGATACAGCTAGTGGATCAAATACAAATATTAGTATAAAGATAAACCACTTTACAACTGTGTCTATTTCAGTATCAAATATTCTTGCTAGGTAAATCGCCGGACCGACATCAACGCCTGTATCTACTAACTTTGCTTTCAGATCTCCAATCTCTTGCTTAGTACTAAGAATTGTCTGATTTATCTCTGAGATCTGTGGCTGGTATTCATCTCTTAATTTTGATTTTGCTGTCCTATAATTCTCTGGTAACTCTGATATCGCTGTTTCTAACTCTTGTTTAAGAAATACTTTATCTTCATTTAACTGCTCTAACTGATCCTCTTTAAACATTAACACAGTAGATTGTTTTTCAAACTCTGTTGTTGCGCCCTGATATGCGTTAGATAAGTACCCAAATATACCAGCTGACGTTATTATTATAAGAACAATTGTGCCGACGAGTAAATAGTTCTTTAAGAATATAGGAATCCTATCCCAGTATCTATAAAGAAATGACGCCGCAACTAGCTTAGCAAACTCTAAGCTCCCCGCCATAATGACTACTGACGCCTGTGCGCCGGCAAATAATTTTGATAATCCAAATACAGAAAAGAAAGCAGCGCTAAATGCCACAAGGCCAGCGCTGAATGCAACTATATAAGGAAACACTTTGCTCTGAATAAAATCCATTTTATAGCTCCTGATAGTCAGCTATAATTATCTCGTCACAGAAGTAATATGTATTTCCATTTTTTAACACGTGTTCTACATTCCATTTTTCTTTCCAATAATCTAAACCTTTAATATCACTGCTGGCGACCTCTTGTGTACCTTTAATATAGTACATGACGTCGCCAACAACAATGATACGCTTATTCATAACAGAGCCACCCTAAGCCTACACACAATTCCCGTTTTCCTTTTGTATAGTGTAAGAAACGGAAAATCACCTCTCTGTCATAAGCATTACTCTACAACCTTAACTTATCTTTACGAAGGATTTTTTTGGTTTTTCCTCTTCAAGCTTTGGTATGTCAATTGACAGAATACCATCCTTAAAAACTGCATCCACGTTATCCCCGTCTAGACAATCACCTAGTGTGAATGAACGTTCAAATGCAGAATGCTTAAGTTCTTTACGAAGAACTGTAGCACCTTCATCCTCACCGAAACCATGCTTGCTGCCTTTGATCGTCAGTGTACCATCTTCAACCTCTACAGTGAGGTTTTTCTTGCTGATACCTGGGATCTCTGCAACAACGCCTACTTTATCTTCATACTCATATACGTTAACTTTTGGGTACGCTGATCCTTCAAAAGGTTTAACACCCACAGACGATACTATTTCTGGGAAGTTTGCCTCAAACATACTATCAAACATCTTATCGAATGGTGTTAAAAAGTTATCTCTTGATATGGTTGGAAAAGGCAACCCGTTTCTTATTACTAAGCTCATTTTATTTCTCCTTATTGTTATTCTATGAACTAACTGTTGGAACCCTCTCGAGGCGTTCCTACTATATTATATGAAAAAACTATGCCAGAATACTTTATGTGTCAAACTGACATACTTTATCATAACCTTATATAACACAATGTCATACTTATGTCAAAGTGTCATCTTAATTCTAAATTCATAAACCTTGCAACACTTACAATTGTGTTGTCCCATTTAATCCTAGCGATATTATCTAATGTCTTCTGTGCTTGTGATCTGTTTATTGGTTTCTCTATAATCTCATTGTTATAGTTTATCACCTTAGAATCAGACTTAGCACACTTCTCAAGAAATACAAGGCATTCTTTAAAAGATTGGTATGCTTGCATGTTAGCTCCAACACCTCGCGCTTGCTCCGTCATTAGAATGTACTGATCATATCCGGATAATTTAGTAAGTTCCATTTACGTCCTCATTGTTATGTTTGAAAATTGTAATAATATAATTGCTATAGCTAAGAGTATAGAGACAACAGTGTGCCAAGCAGGCGTCTCTCCTAGTATTGACCATGTCATTACCCCAAAGATCATTGTCCCCATTCCAAAGCCTATCATTCTAACATTCCATACACCACCGAATATTGTGTAAGACAATGCTGCTGACTTCCATAACATCCAACCAATTGGAATGCCTAATATTATTATTGTTAAATCATTGTTTAAAAACTTCCCAACCTTACCTGTCAGGAACTGTCCCTGTATTTGATACCACGCTATTATGTTTGCGACAAATAGATATACTATTAATTTAGTTATATCGTTCATATTCCTACTATATCATCCTCATCATCAATATCATCCCAAACCATTGGTGAATCAATATCAGTTGTGTTTATATTACTGTGTATGTATTGCTTTGGCTCATCCTTAAATTTTAGATACTTTTCTAAATTAGGATTCCAGCTAACCAATGGATCAATAATATGTGTTTGTATTATAACTTCAACTAGTTGTCCAATACTATTGAACAAACTCTTTATGCTTGTCTCAGATCTCACAGCTTAATTTCTATGCCTACTTTCCCTTTATAAAATTCTTTGCCCTGAAGTTTAGATACTTCACCTAAGTTGTACAACCTAATCTTGTCTGTTAGATTCCAGCTTACCTTAAACTTATCCTCAAATTCAAATGTACTATTATCTCCGCTCTCGTCTGGCGGCATATATCCATCAAATGAAACCTCAACCTCAACTACATCCCAGTATGTTTTCTTCTTAGTTAAACCAAATGAGAAGAATGTTTCAAAATTCTTACTGAATACTTTCTCATCGTTATTACGACTTGTAAACCCGTATGTTATATCCTTCCACTTATTTCTCCAGTCTATCTTGAGATAGCGTACACCCTGGCTTTCTTTGTTCATATACTCTGGTTTAAAATAAATCCCATTATCTATTTTGAACCACAACAGATCATCCAGATAGTATTGTCCTAGTTCTCTTTCCCACTGGCGATTGATGTGATAACTTTTATGGTTTAATCCAATACTTATCTCGTAATCATCTGGGTTCGGTTGTACGTTTGGTGTTCGTATTGCAAACGAACTAAACAACATTACGCCCGCTAGTAAGCTGTCTAATAGCATATTATCTTCTCCTCATCTTATGGCTCATTTTATTTTTAGTCACTATATAAGAATAGCCCCATTCACCATTCTCATCTTTTTTATAAACTGCTTTAATATCTTCCCAGTCATAATGAAATGCGCAATACTGTGTAAGTTTCCTGTTATCTCGGGGAAATATAAAGCTATCAAAATGATCTCTGTATTTGTGCATATCACCTTTGTGATCCCTTAGTGGATAGCTCGTTATCTTCGTAGGAACTCTTGCTATTGGAACCTTAATCGTAGAAGAGCAGTCTGAAAATATGAAGACTGACAGTACGCTGATTAGTATTCTATTTGTTTGTTTTATCTGCATATCTGATCTTCTTTAAATATTTCTTCAACACCTTATCTGTGGGCTTTATGTTGTAATTTTTATTCTGAAATATCTCCCATGAGTCTACACCATATTGCCCTACACCATATAAATCCTTTGGATCTTCAAATCCTCTTAAGTACTCTAAGCTTAATCGCTTAAGTGTTAGAGCTCTCTTATTCTGCATGCCTAACGGCTTTAGGAGATCTACTAGCTCTAGTTCATTAGCGAATGCCAGAACATGCGGCATTGGATACCTCTCAAACAGCTTGTGTCTGATTTTATCAACTTGTTGTCTAGTAGTAAGATTTAACATAACACAGCAGATCAACATCTTCCACGGATCGCTTTTATATATATCTTGTAAAAGATTCATATTGTTAACTTTTATCATACAGTTACCATTCTTCTCTGCGTCCAAAATCATTCTTCTTAATTCTCATCTTAAGATGTCTTTTGTACCACCACATAAAATATAGTTTAAAGATAATGTCTTTGACCAGTGCCCACATGTTGCTCATACCAGTTTAAGTCTGCATCGTGCCACACATACGGCATCCCAGGATCCTCTGACCATCCGTATTTAGAATAGAACTCATAGTCTTTACGAAGTAGGTTTGCCCTGTGTGATGAATGAAAGGGTTCATATCCTATCCAGTCAGGAATATCAACTGGCCAATCAACTTCATAAAATTCCATAGTGTTATTATAACCCCTGTCTTTCCACTCCATTATCATTATATTGACATAGTGTTTTAGCATCTCAACGTGAGGCCGCCACATAACAGTAGCTGGATGATTTTTCCAACCTTTGTATGGCTTACCATCTTTTCGGTTTATACCTGTTATTGCATTTATTATCTGCATGCCTTCGACACGCTGCTTGCCTAGACGCTTATAGTCTAGTGCACGTGCTGATTTTACAAAGTCTTTGTATGGTAAAAATGTCTGCATATTAGAACTTAACTCTTTTTCATGATAAAGTAAAGGCTTAAAGTTGTGCCCATAAAAGTATAAGCAATAGGAATGTTATAACTCCTAACAGCTTAACAACTGTACTTTCAAAATCATTCATTGTTATCTCCCTTAAAGTGACACTGAATCTTATATTTCAGTATGTTTAAACTACCCAGTAAACCCATGCCCGGCAGGATCATTGACTTTATCGCTGGCCAATAGCAGCACCAGAAGTGGTGCACAGAGTGTTGAATACCTTGTAAGAATGTCTCCATTATACCTGTCTCCCATTTTGATAAACAGCTTTACACACTGGAAATCTGAGTGATACCTTACCAGTCTTATCCTTTGATTCCTCAAAGTACTGTACTGTGATTTCCTTTCCAACGATATCGTTTGGATTGTTGTAGTAATGATTTCTCTCATCTAGTGAAAAACCAGATCCTACAGATACTGTATTTCCTTTGTGCTCAATTAAGACATTTGTCATAGTCTGTATTGTAACTTCCTGCTTAAGCTCCTTGTCGATTATTCTGAACGGACCGTACTCAATATCTTTTACAATATATTCTTCATCATGCATCTTCTTAACTTTAAGAATATCGTTAGAACGTTTGCCTTTGTAAGGTGCGTCTTTACGAAGCATGATACCTTCCCAGCCCATTGACTCAGCCATCTCTAGTAGACCAATAATCTCATCTTTATCTTCAATAAACTCATGAGTTACAACATCGATTGGAAAGTCTGCATCCCATAGTGGATTGCCAAGCTTCCAGTGTATATCATCATAACGTGCTGCAAAAGCTCTGTGTTTGCTTGAGACACCAGAATCAAACTCATCAAGTGTAAGAATATCGAACACCTTGAATTTAGGATTTTTAATTGTGTGATCTTTACGTCTGATCTCTTTAATAACAGATGTGAAGTCCTCATCACCATTGTCGTCAACAATACATAGCTCTCCGTCTAATACAACATTTTCTTTCATAATAGAGTGTTCAGCTATAGCATCTGTAACGTTACTTAGTGTAAAGAACTCTTTACCTTGACGTGAGAAGTATTTCACAGTACCGTTTTCGATACGCATAAGAACTCTTACACCGTCAAGTTTTCTGGACCACATCCAACGATCTTCAGTAGGATCGAAACGTTTTGCAAAGTCCTCATACTTTGTAGCTAATGCTACATCAAATGTAGGGATTAAACCTGGGAATACTCTATTGATTAACTTAGCATCAACACGTGCTTTTAAATTTCTACCGAAAACAAGTGACAATGGAACGTCACCAAAATTACTTCCGATTCTACGCCTGTAATTATTAACACAGCCTAGCGCTGAGTGACCTGTAATATTTCTTTCACTTAGCATTTTAAGAAGATCAAATATTCTACCATCAAACTCAAAGTCTAGGTCTTCACGCTTAAGAATATTTTTCCAAGTCACACCAAACTGCATATAAGGGTTGTACATAATAGAAACTAGCTCTCTTAATTCTTTGTCTGTAGTTAGTAAGTCTTTAAGAACTTGAATTTTGTCATTGGTGCTGTTTGACCGATTAAGACGCCCATGAAGACTATTGAGATTGTGAAGTAATTCTCTGTCTCTTGGAGTGTTGATTAATTTTAAATTGTTCATTGTAACCTCTTTTTTAATTATAATAGAATCTAACCCCTTTTCGCGACAAAGTAAAGGCTTTTTTTCACTTTTTTTAAAGTTTTTTTATCCCCTTATGTCTTTTAACATTTCTTTTTTAAATAACCCTCTCCACCAATTACTAAATCTGTCTACTTGATTTTTGATTGGTTGGAATATTTTTGATAGATAACTATCTGCTTTTACTTCTGGTGTAAAACTATCTGTTGGGCTTGGAATCATATCGCCATATCCTTTCTCTCTGAGGTCAATCCAATCAACCTCTCCATCTTCATCATGTTCGTGCGCCAATATAAACCATCGTAACCTATAATCTTCAATCCTTGATTCTGTTCTGGACTCCCAGCCGCTATAGTAGTCAAGTGCAGTATTCACTACCATCATTGGTAGAGCTAGTGCAATTGTAACATCTTTCCATCGTTTTTTTAGTTTATCAATCACTTATCTTTAATTTCTACTCGTTTAACTTGAAGCGTATTAATTAAAAATTTAATACTTTCCTGAACATCTTTATCCATTGACTTAAATAACTTCTGTACTTTTTTATTCATTAGCCTAAGTTCCTAATAAGAGCTCTGTTGAATGCTGCTAAGCATACTGTAACAAATACATCCTCCCACCATTTGACGTCTGGATATATGTAGTTCCACGCTACGACTAGGATAAACCACGTTCCCCAGACAACATATTGTATCCATTGATTATACATTACAACCTCCATTTTTTATCTATTAGTTCGAGTATATTATCTGCTACATCGTACTTAATACATATTAGCAACACCAGTGCAACGACCAGCTGCATCTTATAGGGATCAGGCGGTATTGCTACCTCCAATCCTATTAGAGCTGCTGCTACAACCTTCAGGCCCAATGTTATATGTTGCTTCATATATATACATATTATATAGTCTAAATTGTACTCTTACGAAAAAATTTTTTTTGCCCGATCAATTAAGCTCCGGACTTATAACCATATCACTATCACCGACCAGGAATGTCAGTATCCACCGCTTGTCAGGCCCCTCGTCCCACTCCTCATAGCCGGCTAGAAAGCAGTTAGGTGTGGACATCCGCTCTACCACGCCATCGACCTTATCCTCGGTATCACATATAACGTGTATCTCATTACCACGCGTACGGACCATGACCGCGTTATCAGACTTATTGTATACTGTATCATGCTTCATTGCGTCTATCGTCGAACGGCGACCACTCCTCACCCTCTTCAAGGAATTCATTCATGTCCCAGTCAACGTCATGAGAGCCAAGTTTAACCTCGAGTTTCTGTACCTGCTCAGCAAGCCTCTCAGATTCCTCTCTCCACTCATCAGCCTCCCTGCGGAGATATACGAGTCTATTCTGATACCAGCTCTTAACAAGCACCCACGTGGCGAATACGTAAATAACTAGATCACTCATTCGGACCTCCTTTATTAATAAGTATGGCGTGAATTAGCGAAATCACCATCTAACATTGACTTAGTCCTGTGACATGTCTTACATATAGTTTGAACATTACTCGGCTTATTAGAACCACCATCCTTCTCAGGGACACGATGATCAACATCTAACAGGAAGTTAGGCAGTGTCATATCCTCATCGTGCTTAGTTCTACAGGGGAAGCCGAGCAGGGAGCCAGTCAGATTCTCACAATAATTCTTCTTAACACTACCAACACCCTCTTTAAGGCTACCTTTACCCCTGTAGTACAACTCACATCTCTTACAGAACGGGCGTCTCTTCTGATAGTACGTCCCATCCTTCTGCTTTACTGCTGAAGCTACGCCTCTTCTGTTCATGCAGCCAGGGGATAGACAGCTCCCGCGGGGTTGTCCACCGTATTTCAGCTTTGATGTTTCTCTATGGCCTGCCATATTAATATATATTTGGTATAGGGTTAAAAAGTATACGTGACATAAAAGTTACCTTGTGCCGTGAATAATAAAAAAAATCGCTTTTGATTTCGGCAGAAATTTAGTTCAAGGGGCGGCTGCCGGTAGTTGGCAGCCCTTTGCCCCTCGAGGTTACAATTAGTTGGTAGCAGCATCTTCCTCGGCGTCTACGTCGGAGAATAACTCATCGGAGGAACCGTCGTTAACGAACTTCTGCAGAACCTGTTTCACGTAGGTTCTCTCTGATTCCAGCCCACCAGTACTATCGAATCGGGGTAGTACTGTTACCTCGGCTGCCTCACTAAGGGAGAAGCCATCGTGTATCAGGCCAGCTGCCTCTACGGCTGTTCTAGTAGATACGTGGGTTGTTAACTTACCTTCGTCACCAGTGCTCTCTACACGTGTTATATGGGAGAGTTCAGCAAGGTTCTCTAATAACTCTTGGTCCACGTCTGGGTATAATGCCTTTAGTAGTCCAGCTTCCTGATCTTTATTAAGGACGTCCATCTCTATCTGTGTGAACCTGTCAACAAGAGCTCTATCCATTACTCGTGTTGAGGTATATTCATTTCCAATGTTTGCGGTCGCCACGAATGTAACCCCTTTGGCCACCTTAATTGTAGCCTGTCCTTCTGCCTCATCTAATCTCAAATATCTCTGTCCTTCGTCTAGTACTGTCATTAGGATATTCCATGCATCTGGGTGAGCCCTGGACAACTCATCCAACAGTATAACTGCATCAGGAGTGGTTATGGCTTTAACAAAGGCTGACTCAGTGAAGTAAGTCCCAGTATCCTTTGCAAAATGGGTATTACCAATTAAGGTAGCTCGGGGATCCTGGGTAGCTCCCAGGTTAAAATAGAAATCAGGTCTGTCTAACGCCTTGACCAGTGATTTGGCTGACATAGTCTTACCACATCCAGCAGGACCTGTCATCATAATATTCTTAC